>SDBT01009887.1_pt1 | contig 15440 bp, 15 predicted proteins | sample 2277101 | NCBI WGS metagenome assembly SDBT01 (sample SAMN10404973, study PRJNA504765) | marine sediment metagenome | isolation source: marine sediment core GS10_PC15, 103 cmbsf | place: Arctic Ocean: Southern Knipovich Ridge | collected 2010 | reverse complement strand
TTTATGAACGGAAGCACGGTGCCACCCACATACGGTCGTTCATCGCGGGGGCAAGTAATATCTCGCAAGCTCCCGGGGCTGACAGGGCCAGGGTTGAAACGAGATCGTCCGCGATCCCCCCTGCCATTTTCGCAATTATGTTAGCGGTAGCTGGGGCTACAATCATCAGGTCGGCCCGTTCGGTCAGCGAAAGATGCTGTGACTTATAATCGGCGCTTCGCTGCCAGATGGAGGTATAGACATCCCGGCCTGTAATTGCCTGGAACGTTAAGGGTGCAACAAACTTCGTGGCCGATTCTGTCATCGCTGCCGTAACGCTCGCGCCGGCCTGGACCAGCTTACTGGTCAAATCAGCAACCTTGTAACAGGCGATCCCCCCCGTAACAGCGAGTAGCACCTCATACCCGGCCAATGGCTTGTCGGCATCGTCGGTCACTAGTTATCTCCGGCAAAGTTCCAGGTTAATTTTTTGCAAGCTCTTCCGGGGTGGGAATGTCGGAGTTCTCATAGTCGATAGCGATTTTATCTTCCAGAATCTCCTGGATCGCCAACTCCATGTCAGTCATGCCCCGAGGCCTGTCGATAAGAGGCCTGGCCCCTTGCATCAGTTCCTTCATGCGCTTTTGAATAAGGACGGTAAGCTTAAAACGCCCACCGACTTTCAAGATTATATCCTCGTGCCTTAGTGCCTCGATCATGCTGGTTGCTACTCCTTAATGACAATATTGACCACCTGCTCAATAGCGGCCTCTAAATCGTCGTTAATAACATTTTCATTATATATTCCGCTGGCTGTCGCGGTATTCAATTCGTCCTTTGCCTTGGCCAGCCTTCGTGCCAGCGCCTCCGGCGTTTCCGTACCTCGGCCTGTAAGTCTACTGGCCAGGGCTTTCTCATCCGGCGGGCAGATAAGAACAAATGACGCATCAGGCATTGCCTTGTGCACCTGGATCGCGCCTTGGACGTCGATATCCAGGACAATAATTTTACCGGCTTCAATAGCCTCTTTAACCGGCCCGCCCGGCGTGCCGTAAAGTTGGCCAAATACTTCAGCCCATTCCAACAACTGCTCATAAACAATCATCTGCCGGAATTGCTGTTTGCTCACAAACTGATAATCGCGGCCGTCTACTTCGCCGGGCCTGGGCTTGCGGGTCGTGGCAGAGACACTGAAATCAACACCAGTTCTTTTGACTAACTGGGAGACGATTGTGCTCTTTCCGACACCCGAAGGCCCGGATATTACGACCAGTTTACCCTTATCTGCCATTAACTAATCAACTTTCACAGGCAATGGCTTTGGCCCAGAGTTTTTCACCTTCGAAATACCACGAGTGTAAACCCGTAAAAAATTACTCGACGTTTTGAACCTGCTCCTTGATCCGATCGACAGCGGTTTTAATTTCCACGGACGACTGGACGATTTCGGCATCATTGGCCTTGGCTGCAATGGTGTTAGCCTCGCGAAGCATTTCCTGGGCGAGAAAATCCAACTTCCGCCCGCATGGCTCGATTGAATCCGCTATTGTTTTTTCAAATTGCTCAATGTGGCCTCGCAGGCGGGCGATCTCTTCGGCAATGTCGGCCCTTTCAGCAAAGATCGCAACCTCTCGAGCCAGGACGTCAGGCTCGATAGACGCCCCGGAAGACCTCATAAGGTCATTAACGCGGGTAGTTAATCTCTGGTGATATTGCAGGATAACCTTTGGAGCATAATCCTGGACATCTTCGAGATGCCTGGAAATTGCCCGGCAGTGTTCGACAAGCTCAGCGGCAAGGGCTGAACCCTCTTGAGTCCGCATCTCGATTAACTTCTCGGCTGCGGCAGCAACTACTTCCAGCAAAGTCGGCGTCAATTTCCCAGCCAGGTCGTCTTCATGCTCGGACTGCAATACTCCCGGCAATTGAAGTAATGAGCCCAGATCAATCCTCATATGAGAATTCGCATCCATCTCCAGAGAGCGAAGCTGTTCGACGTAAGACGATAGTGCCTCAAGGTTCAACTTGTTTAATTGACCGGGAGGAAGTTTCACCCGGACGGTAACGGTAACAGCTCCTCGGCCTATGCGATTACGGAGCGAGTTTTCGATCTCGCTGCCGACAGCGCCGAGGAATTCCGGCATTTTCAACGTAGGTCGAAAATACCGGTTGTTAACGGACCGAAGCTCGATCGCCAACTGAACGCCTTCAAAGACGTCTTCTGCCCGGCCAAAACCTGTCATCGAACGCAGCATTTATCGCCCCCTGAAGGTTATTGGGCTTGCTTGGCCGGCATGGTATCCGGCGGTGGAGCTATCGTCGCGGGCAACTGGGCCGGCGACCCATACAGACGAGACTGGACCGCACTGGGATTAAAGCCAGGCCTGAAGGCTTGGGCACGCAAGGTCTGGCCTGAGACGACCGAAACGGGCTCATCGGCCTTGAACTCGTCGGATTTCTGAGTCGGTTCGGTGCCATCAAGAGTGAAATAGATTGTACTGCCGGGCGTAACGGTCGTGATGTTTATAAGCGTCGGGCCGACGTCTGTCTGCGAGGGTGGATCGAATCGTGGTAGCGAAACGGTCCCCTTCTGCTGAAAGGCAATGGTCGCCACGACCGCCAGCAGCAAAAACGCACCAGTCAGGCCGATTGTTACCCACGTGAACACATCGCCGGTTCGCGTGCCAAAGGCACCTCCGCCAGCGCCGCCGAAAGCGGCACCTATACCGCCGCCCCTGCCCTTTTGGAGCAAAACGACGACAATCAGCAGAAGACAAATGACGATAAAAAGCGTTCCAAGTAATAAACTCATTTTGATTCTCTCAACTATGAATCCGGGTAGTTACATTCCTGCTCGAACGATTCCGGCAAAGTCGGCTGCCTTCAAGGCTGCACCGCCAACCAATGCCCCGTCGATATCGGGTTGGCCCAAAAGCTCGGCTGCATTGGAGGGCTTGACCGACCCGCCATACTGGATGATCGTCGCATCGGCGACTGAATCATCATACATCTCCGCAAGTAAATTGCGGATCATTGCGTGTACTTCCTGTGCCTGGTCCGGCGAGGCGGTAACGCCCGTGCCAATTGCCCAGACCGGCTCGTATGCGATGGTAACGTTGGCCATGTCAGATCCCTGGACACCTTCGAGACCGATTTTAATCTGCTCGACAACTACTTCATCGGTCTGGCCGGCTTGCCTCTGTTCGAGAAGTTCGCCGACGCAGAGAATCACCAACAGCCCATCAGCCAGGGCCTTGAAGACCTTTCGGTTAATAAACTCGTCGGACTCGCCAATAACATGACGCCTCTCAGAGTGGCCGAGGATTACATACTTGCAGCCTACGTCTTTAAGCATAGCGGTCGACAGCTCGCCGGTAAATGCACCGTTATCTTCGTAGAAAACGTTCTGGCCGCCAAGGGCGATATTGCTGCCGGCCAGCGCGTTAGCCACTGAAGACAGATAAACCGCCGGCGGGCAGACAGCCAGATCAACCTGGTCGACCGAACCGATTGCTTCAACCAGGGCCTTGGCCAGGTCGGTCGCCTCGGCCTGGGAGGTATTCATCTTCCAGTTACCGGCTATGAAAAGCTTGCGCGACATCTTGAGTCCTTCACTTAGCTTCAAAAAAACTCGCTAGGTCAGTTCGTCGGCCAGGGGGAAGCTGCCTAGTACATGTAATTCGCCGCAATGAGTTTTAACCTCAGCAAGTGCGGCTATGAAATTTTCATCTTCGCAATGGCCGTTTGCGTCTACGAAGAAATAATACTCCCAGTTTCTTCTTTTCGAAGGTCTGGTATCAATATTAGTTAAATTAATGCCGTGATCGGCAAATACGTTGAGCGCCTCAACAAGTGCTCCGGCCTTATGAACAGTGGTAAACATCAGCGATGTCTTGTCCGTACCCGTCCGCGACGTAGGCGTCTTGGAAATGACAAAGAATCGCGTCATGTTATTGGGGTTGTCTTCAATGTTTGCGAAAGCAATCTTCAGGCCGTAAAGTTCCCCAGCCAGAACCGAACCAATCGCGGCGAGGCCTTCCTGTTCGGCGGCCATCTCTGCAGCCTTGGCGGAACTGGCGACGGGAAGAAGCTCTACCTGCTGGAAGCTGGTCGAAAGCCAATCGCGGCACTGGGCGAAAACTTCCGGCTTCGATGCCACAGTCTTAATCTGCTGAACCGGGCAATTCGCCAGGAGATTCAAGTGGATCTCAAGGATGACTTCCGCGCAGATGCACACGTCGGCTTCAATGAAGGCATCAAGAGTATCAACCACACCACCACCGATATTCCTCTCAACCGGCACGATCCCAATATCGCAATGGCCGCGGGTAACTTCATCGAAAACTGCCCGAATATCAGCCAGGGGACGGTATTCAACCGAAGCACCAAACTTATGCTCTGCCGCCAGGTGAGAGAAACTTCCCTTAGGCCCGAGGTAACCAATCAATAAGGACTTTTCCAGTGCGAACGACCCGCTCATTAATTCGCGGTATATCGCCTGGAGCGTCTTGGGAAGCAAGGGCCCCTTATTCAGCTGCGATATCCGTTGGAAGACGGCATGTTCTCGTGAGGGAACGTAGATAGCCTGGTTAGATTCGTGCTTTGCCTTGCCTATCTTAACTACCACCTCTGCGCGGCGATTGAGCATCTGGACAATTTGGGCGTCCAGATCATCTATCTCGCGGCGAAGCGGCGCAAGATCGTCTTGGTTGTTGTTGCTGTCGGTCATACGTCTTTACGGGGCTGGATGCGCATAGACACACTGTCAGCCAGAAATAGAAGCCAATTTCTACACTTAAGAGGACCCTGCGTCAAGGTAAGTTTTCCCTGCCTGCTCGGCGGGGCTATCATATCTGGAGGCTTGGCTAGAAATATCGACTATTCCCGGAACCAAAGAAACTGGATTTCAGTTTTGGCGACTCGGCCGTTCACTTCCTGAGACCTTCATATTATGATGGTCCGGATAAACCCCGAACCTGAAAGGACTGTATTTCAGTGAGTACCAACGAAAATACCTCAGACAAGGGCCCGGCCGTATTGGCAGCGGTTAAAACCTTTGAATATAAAGATTTTCTCAAGCCCAACGTTGAAGGTAAGGATTTAGGCTTCGACCTTGAGATTTTTGAAGAAAAGGGAATCGCCGCCCTTATCGAAAAACTCAAGGCTGATAAGACCGAGGTTCTGATCAGTTGCTGGTCGACCTCATCTCTTCCTGAAGACCTTCTCGAACAAGTCCCCTCGCTGAAATTTGTAAGCCATCTTTGCGGAACGGTCAGAAACAAAATCCCGCGGGTTCTTATCGAAAAAGGGCTGATTGTTACCGGATGGGGTAATTCAATTGCCCGGACGGTAGCTGAGTGCTCGCTGCTGCAAATCCTGGCCAGCCTGCGTCGGGTTACGAACTTCCAACTTAAGATGCACAATGACGGGGGTTGGAATGATCCGAGCTTTGATGAACCCCAAAGTCTTTTCGCAAGAACAGTAGGTTTGCACGGCTTCGGCGTGATCGCCCGTGAACTGGTAAAGCTTCTCGAGCCCTTCGGCTGTGAGATATCGACCTATTCGCCCAGCGTGCCGGATGATTATCTCGCCAAGTACGGAGTATCCCGCGCAGAGAACCTCGAAGCCCTGTTTTCCAAAAACCACATCGTTGTCGAATTGGCGCCATTAAAGCCTGCAAATGTCGGCCTGGTCGATGAAAAGCTCTTGCGGATGATTCCCGAAGGCGGCGTTTTCGTAAATACCGGCCGGGGCCAGGTAGTCGATGAACAAGCACTGGCTCAAGTGGCAGCCGAAGGTAAGATTCACATTTCATTGGACGTCTATACGAAAGAACCGCTCCCGGGAGAGTCGCCCCTGCGAGGCCTGCCCAATGTTATGTTGCTTCCCCATATCGGCGGACCCACCTCGGACCGCCGGTGCGATTGCGGGTTGCATGCGATTCAAAACGTCCAGGCTTACCTCGCTGGCAAGGACCTGCAAGGACAAGTCGGCCTGGGCCAATATGACCGACAAACATGATCAGCATCTAATCCGGAAGGAACTGAATAATGTCGCACATAGTCCCGAAGCAACTTTATGAATGGTGCAAAATCCCCGCTGATCAATTGGTTGACCACCCCGATCTTCGCGCGAATTTTCGCCTTGTAAAAGATTCCGCCGAGATGGGCAAGATCATGGCCTGCGAACTTATCGATCTTGTAGAAGCTAACAACTCAGCCGGAAAGACAACCCGCGCGATCATACCCTGCGGGCCGGCCTGCTGGTACAAGCCCTGGACCGAGATGATCAACGAACGGGGCGTGTCGCTTAGGAATCTTCTCGTCTTCCATATGGACGAGTGCCTCGACTGGCAAGGGCAGCTCTTACCCAAGGGCCATCCCCTGAACTTCAGATCCTGCATGGAAGACTGGTTCTACGGCGGGATCCCAGCCGATCTTAACGTCCCTCAAAATCAGCGATATTGGCCTGGCCCGGATAACATCAATCAAATCCGCGAAGCTATTAATGAAGCGCCACTCGATATCACTTACGGCGGGTGGGGCCAGGACGGGCATATCGCATACAACCAGGCCAGGCGAAACCCATATAGTACCCTCTCGATGGACGACGTTGCCAATTCGACCATTCGCGTTCAGGATAATAATACCGATACGATAATCGCCCTCGCCCAGCGTAACTTCGGCGCAGCGTGGCAGTTCGTCCCGCCGATGTCGGTAACTCTGGGCGTAAAAGAGTGTCTATCCTCGGCGAAGGTGCGAGTATTCAGCGATACCGGCGCATGGAAACAGACCGCACTTCGCGTTGCCCTGTTTGGCGACCTCACGCCGGAATACCCGATGACGCTCCTGCAGAAACACCCCGACGCTCTGATTACTGCTACTGTAGCCACTGCCAGCCATCCGATATCAGAGAACCCGCAATGGCAACTGTTTTAGATCAGCGCTATCCAAAGCCCCCCTGCATCCTGCGGCCCGCCGGCGAGATGGACTATCGACTGTTGATAGGGACGGGCGGTATTGGCAGTGGGGCTTTTTTCGCACTTGAGGGAGACCATTCCCTGGGCAGGAATGAATCTCGCCCGGGAAAGCTTCTCGACGTGCGGGATTACTGCAAGCTGCACATCATCGCCCATTATGTAGCTGTCCTTCTGGGCGCCGGTAGAGATGGCCTATTCGATGTCCTACCTGTAGGTAAGGTCGGCAAGGACGACTTTGGGCGGGTTCTAACCGACGAGATGACCCAAGTCGGCATGGATACGCGATTCATCGAGACAAGCCCGGATCGGCCTACCATGTTCAGTTGCTGCTTCCAGTACCCTGATGCCAGCGGCGGTAACATAACGGACAATAACTCCGCTTCGGCGGCCTTGACCGAAGCTGACATCGATCGAATCGAACCGGTCATGGCTGAGAACTCCGGGCGGTTTATCGCCCTGGCAGCGCCGGAAGTACCCCTCAAAGCCCGGGCGAGGCTACTGGAACTGGCTACAAAGCACAAAGGCCTGCGGGTTGGATCATTCGCCTCAGCCGAGATCGCCGAAGCAACCGAATTGGGCATGCTCGCCCAACTGGACCTGCTCTCCATCAACGAAGATGAAGCATCAGCAATAGGCGGCGTTTCATTTGAACCGGAAATCCCCCAGCCGATGCTCGATGCCTGCGCAGCCGTGCTTACCGCTAATCAACCGGCTATTGAGATAATTGTCTCTGCCGGAGCCCGGGGGGCCTACGGATATTCCGCCGGCAATTGGCAGTACTGCCCAACGCCCGATCTCCCCGTTAAAAGCTCAGCCGGGGCTGGCGATGCCTTGATCGGTTCAGCCATTTCCGCCCTGGCAGTGGGCCTGCCGTTGATCCAGCCAGAAAACCAGCGAGTTAAATTTACCGATAGACCGATTGCTTGTGCGCTGGAGCTTGCTATATTATTTGCTTCGCTGACTGTAGGTTCGCCGCACACGATCGCGCCGTCAGTCACGGCTGAGTCTATGTTACGTTCAGTTGAAGACTTGGGTCTCCAACTTGATGATTGCGTTTCTGTGGTATTTCGACCTTGTTCAAGTTGAGCTTGCAAGGCCGGGCTAAAAGGATTAAATTTATATAAGAAGTTCACTCACCCTAACCTCAAAAGATCATTCTAATGTCTGAACACAAGATCAGTAGAATTTCTGGGATTGAGGTCGCGGCCTTGGTCGGGCTGGCCGTTTTGGTGGCCCTGCCATTAACATGTAACCGCCGACTCGAGAAAACAGACAAGACCGTAATCCGTCTTTGGATTCACGGCGACCCCGAAGCCAGAGTGTTGATGAAGGAATCTGCCGAGAATTTCAATGATATCCAGGATAAAATCTTCGTCCAGGTAGAAGACCAATCCGGTGGCCGGGGACGATGGACCCAGAAGTACATGTCTTCCATGCAGTCTGGCTCGTGTGCGGATGTTGTCTACACACACTGGAAGCTGATTACCGAATTCGGGTCGAAGGACCAGTTGCTTGCCCTTGATGAATACGCCAAGCGGGATAATTTTGATCTGGACGCATTCTTCCCGGGTGCAGTTGACGCATACAGGTATCAGGGCAATCTTTACGCCATGCCTGTCTACGGCTCGACGATGGTCATGTTCTACAATAAGACTCTCTTCGATGCTGCAGGCGTGGATTACCCAACTGACGAATGGACCTGGCACGACTTCCTCGAAGCTGCCAAGAAGCTGACAATTCGTGACAGTAAAGGCAGGGTTGCACAGGTCGGCTGTCTGCCTTACGACCCATCATCCTGGATTTGGTCAGCCGGTGGCAGATACTCAAACGAAGATTGCACTGAATTCGGTCTGTCCGACCCTAAAACGCTGGAAGCATTGCAGTTCTATATCGACCTGCGTAACAAGCACAACGTTACGACTGAGGGCTTGAATCCCGGCGGGGCTGATCCGACGGCCGTGGACGTCTTCGAAAAGGGTCGAGTCGCAATGGATATTAACGGCCCCTGGAAGCTGCCGAAATACATGGAAAAAATCAAGGATTCTTTCGAATGGGACGCAACCCTCTTCCCGCTAGGTTCCAATGGCAGGCACACTCGTTATGCGGGCATGGGCTTTGCGATCTGGTCCGGATCGAGAGAGAAGGAAGCCTCCTGGGAACTGGTCAAATATCTGTGCGGCCCTGAAGCCGGTAAGATCCTTGCACAATCCGAAGCTGACATCCCCGCCCGCAAAGAAGCAGCTAAATTAGCTATTTCAAAAGATCAGTCTGACTGCCCTGTCGACAAACAAATTTTCCTTGATGCCATGGTAAAGGGACAGGTCCATGTCTATCCGGCATCGGTTAACTTTGCTGAACTTAGCAGAGCCTTTTACGATGCAGTTGATTACGCCCTCAATGAGACAAAGACTCTTGAGGAGGCGATGATCGATGCCGAAAATAGAACCCGAAAAAGGATTGAATCCCCCGTACCGGATGCAGACCGTTTCGATTACATATCAATGGCTGTCGTACTCGCACTTGGTCTCGGGATAATAACCTGGCGATTCGCCCGCGGTAATAATAGTAACGGCTCTTCAATGCCCTCGGGCAAGGGCAAAGGAGCGTGAGGTAGGCCATGGCCAGGAAGTCCGTAAATAGTAGTCGTACACTTTCAGGATATCTGTTCCTGCTGCCGAATGTTCTCGGCTTTTTGTCGTTCATGTTCATCCCCCTGATCATATCGATGCTGTTGGCATTTACTGACTGGCGGATGCTATCCTGGCCTCCACGTTTCGTCGGCTGGGGCAACTTCGAGAAACTCATGGGGTTCACCTTCGTTGACGGTAAGATGGTCCTCAACGATCCCCTGTTCTGGAAGTACATGTACAACACCATCTTCATGATGATGGGGATCCCGATCTCCATGGCAGCGTCGCTGTTCCTGGCTATACTGGTCTCGCACCGGCTCAGGGGCATCATTACATACCGCGTGTTGTTCTTCCTGCCGACGATCTGCTCGGGAATCGGTATTTTGATGCTGTGGCGGCTGATGTATGATGCTGATTACGGGATGATTAACCGGGCGATAGCCTTTATCAGCGATCACATCCCATTTATCCACTTTGAAGGCCCGGCGTGGCTGAAATCCACCACCTGGGCCAAGCCGGCATTGATGGTTGTAGCCATCTGGGGCGCTGCCGGCGGGTATAACATGATTATCTACCTCGCAGCCATCTCTAATATCCCCCAGCAACTCTACGAGGCTGCCGAAATCGACGGCGCGGGCAGGTGGAAACAATTCATTAATATAACCTGGCCGATGTTGGCACCGACGACGTTCTTCATCTTTACGATGGCGATGATTCGCGGGTTCCAGGGCGGGTTTAATGCTGCCTACATCATGACCCAGGGCGGGCCGGCAGGTTCGACCACTACTATCAGTTACTACATTTATACTCAAGCCTATACGGGCAACCTGGAAATGGGCTACAGTTGTGCAGTCGCCTGGGTGCTCTTTGCTGTTGTCTTTGCGGTAACGCTCTTTAACTGGCGTTATGGCGGCAAGAGCAACACGGAGGGCTTCACCCAATGAGAGACAAGAAGATTTCAACACCACGCAAGATTGGCTTGTACATACTTCTTACAGCCATTGCCTGCTCGACCATAGCGCCGCTTGTCTGGATGGTTTCAACTTCGGTCAAGCAACCTGATGCGCCCGTTACCGACTTCCTTCCGGGTGTGCCTACCCTCCAGAATTATAAGGATGTATTCGAGGCCATTCCCTTCGGCCGGTTCTATGTTAACAGCATACTTATTTCGATCGTTGTTACCTTCGGCCAGGTATTTACCAGTTCACTTGCTGCCTATGCATTTGCCAGGCTGGAATTCCCCGGCAGGAATAAAATCTTCTTTGGCTACCTGGCCACGATGATGGTTCCAGGTGCGGTAACGGCTGTTCCGCTGTTCATGTTGCTTACTAAACTGCCGATAGGCCTGAACTGGATATTCCAGTCAACGTACTTTTCTGACGAGGTGTGGTTCCTGGATAAATTCTTCGCGGGCATCCCTATTGGAATCAACTCCTACTTCGTCCTGATCGTACCGCTGCTTTTCAGCCCGTATGGAACGTTCCTGCTGCGACAGTTCTTCCTGAATATCCCAAAGGAACTCGATGAGGCTGCACTTATCGACGGCTGCTCAAGGTTCATGATCTTCCGCAAGATTATCCTGCCTATTTCCATGCCGGCCCTGGCCACCCTTGGAACATTCACCTTCATGAACAGTTGGCGTAACTTCATGTGGCCGTTGATTATGACCAACTCCACGGAGATGCGTACGCTACCGGTCGGCTTGGCGTCTTTCATGGGTGAGTACCAGACAGAATGGGGCATGATGATGTCCGGGGCGATGATGATGGTCGTTCCGATGATCATTGTGTTCATCTTTGCACAACGATGGTTCGTCAAAGGCATCCAGATCGGAGCCGTCAAGGGCTAACCATCATCCAGATTTAAACAACCAAGCCCAGGAGCCCCGAATGGTTTCCTGGGCTTTTTCTTTGGCCGCTATCAGTGGAATAACTGCACCGATAAAGAAATTTCTTGATAGAATGGCCACCCTTCAAGATTGATGGACGCAAAGTAAATGCCAAAAGTTGCCCAGATTCAATTCACGGACTTCCAAACTAGCGTTTTTGATGCACTCGATGCAATCGGAGCAGCCGGGATGCTTCCACCCGACGGGCTGATTATCGTCAAGCCTAATCTTACCAATGCGGATAAGCCCCCCGTCACGACCGATGTTCGGGTCGTCAGGGCCGTCTGCCAGTATTGCATCAAACATTGCCGGGCAGAGGTCGCAATCGGTGAAGGTTGTGGCACCGGAATTACACAGGACACATTCGATGCAAATGGCTATACCGCTCTAGCTAAGCAGTTGGGGATATCCCTGATCGACTTCAACACGACAGATACCTACACCAGCGAGCGCGAAGATGCATTACACTGGAAACAGATGCACCTTCCGCTAGCAGTTAAAGATGCATTTATAATTTCAGTTCCGGTGCTTAAAGACCATAGTTTTACGGGCACGACCATAGCGATGAAAAACATGTTCGGCCTGGCCCCGGCGCCCCACTACAAGGGCGGCTGGAATAAATCCAAACTCCATTCACCCTCAGCCGACATTTCTACCGTAGATATTTGCCTGCACAAAAAGCCCGGCCTGTGCGTAGTAGATGCAGTTATAGCTTTGGCGGGAATGCACCTGTCGGGGACGCCGACGAACATAGGCAAAATCCTGGCTGGGGCTGATCCTGTTGCGGTCGACGCAATAGGCAGTGAACTGATGGGCCATGATCCGGGCAAGCTGGAATATTTAACGTTGGCCGATGGGCGGATCGGCCGATTGGACGATATAGAAATTATTACCGACAAAAAGCATTAAACGAAAGACTCACCCGACAAATGCCTACTTACGAATACGAATGCAAAAAATGTATGACTCGGTTCGAGAAGTTCCAGTCCATCTCAGCCAAGCCTGTCAAAAAATGCCCCGAATGTAAAGGCCCCGTAAGGCGATTGATTTCCGGCGGAGCAGCTGTGATCAGCAAGACCAGCATCTCCGGATCAGCCCCACCGCCATGCGCACAAGGGATGGGCTGTTCAAGCGATTCCTGTCCGATGGCAGGCCGCCATTAATCAGAATCCATCTTTATAATTGGCTCGGGCGCGGTAACTGCGGGCTGTTTCGACTCGCCAAGGCTTCTAAACCAGCCAAAGCTCAAGCTCGCTACGGTGCCCGCCAGTAATAGCAATAGCACAATCACTACCACCCAGAACTTCCAGCGGCAGATGCCCCTGGCCGATTGCGGGTATCGCCCCTCTTGGGTGAAAAGCTTGCCCTGACGCCGCGTCAGACTCATACGAGCGTTTATCGCCCAGCCGGCCCCTTCTAAAATACTGCTCAGATCGCGACGCCGAAGTTTTATCGCTGCCAAAATAGCCGTCGGCAGCATTACCGCAAGGATCGCCACTAGCACACCAACGCCGACCTTCCATATCTCGACACCGGCCAGGGTTTTGGTTACATAGGCCAAGGCTGAGCTCAATGCCGCTAAAGCTACTCCGCCGCCCATGACCAGTCCACCTACCAGCATCCGGTTGTCGGGTTGGTTCTGTGGTGCGGTGCCCGGGGCAGTTTTGTCAAAAGAATCGGCTGCACGGGTGTCGAGTTTCTTCTGGGCCGAAGTTGCCATAGCCTCAATCTTTCCGGAAAGCAATCCGCCCAGACGTTGGAAAGGCGAGATAATAGCTTCGGTTAGGCAAATCGGGTTTGGGATAATTTCGACCACGCGGGCATCATGCTGGTTCAATTCCAGATCCTCAAAAACACCTCGCTTGCCGAGGGCCAGATTGCCCTTACCGCCGGCAGTTACAGGTACTGCCACCTCGTAAGTTTTCGAGCCGTCGGCAGGTGTAATTTCGGCATAGATAACGAAAATATTACTGGTCTTTGCCTGGAGGCTATGCTGGCGACGATCGGTCACTTTTATCGAAAAGCTTAACCTCCGGCCGTCCATTATCAGCGTGCCAGTCTCGAACATGGTGCGGCATTTCGGATCATAAAGTTGCGGGAAACTGACAAAATTATTCGCCAGGTTCAGCATGTTCGCCTGAAAAAGAATCAGTTTCTCGGCCAGGCGGATATTATCCAGCACGAAGGCTGTCTTCACGCTTGTGGAGATAAGTTGTTCGGCTTCAGATGCCAGGCCCTTATCGAGGTAGCTTCGCAGTTTGTCCGTCCCGATTGAATCGAAATCACCTGGAACCTTAGCACCCTGCCATTTTTCGAAAGGCGCAAAGAATGTTTTAATCTCTTCGTATTGGCCAAGAGAAAGCTTTCGCAAATCACCGCCCAAAAGGGGCTCGACAACTAATTGTCTGAATCGGCCAATTAGATCCCCATAGACGGGGTTGAGCTTATCCTTGAAATCCAGGATGCAATCAGGACGGGGCCTGGCAAGTGGTAGCTCAAACATCGCTGCCTCTATTGTTTGCTGGTCGACCCCGGCAGCCATTAAATCGGCCCAGTCGCCTTGGATAGCATCTGCTGATTCAAGCAGGCCGAACTCAGTCGCCTGGCAAAGCGCGAAATACTGGTCCAATTTCTCTGCCAACTCTTTAAAGGCTGAAAATGCCTCCGGAGTCTGCCCAGCTAAGGGCATAATTTCGGTTTTAGTAGCAGGGGTTTCGATCTTGCCTCGCTCGTACCAGGCAAGATATGCCCGAGCCTTTGAGGTAAAATCCTCCAATTGAGCCCGCCCCAGGCCGGACTTGCCACTTGGATGATCCGCCGGGCCCACCGTTGCGATTACATCTTTAAGAAACTGGGCTAACTGCTCATTTTCAGCAGCTTCCGGTAAAACAAAACCAGCTTCACTTACGGCCATTGCCTCAGCCGAAGCCTTGATCTTCCTTACCTGGGCGATGGTTATCTGATCGGAATCGGCCTGACCCAACCGATCTAACATTTTTCGTACCGATTCAGCGATTCGTCGCCCCTGATCGGATTGGGTATTGATTGCATCGAGGGCCAGCGTAGCACTGGCCTCGGTCAGGCCGGATAAATCCTTCAAGTTCTTCATCAACCAGCGAATTGCTGTCTTAAATTCATCGCAGACAATCCGCCCATTGCCCGTACTGTCGAGGTAGCCCAGGAAAGTCCGGTCGCAGTTAAGCCCTGCCGTTGGAACAGCCGAGGCGACCCACAAAGCTTCATCAAGGCTCAGCACATGCTCGATGTCTTCGCCGGTGCGAATTCGAAGATGATGCGAGCGACCAAAACGCTGAAATGTCATTTTTTCGGAATTTTCTGATAAGGACATGTCAATTCCTCACCCATCGGGTTGAACTTAACCTTGTAGCTAGTCCAATTCGATTTCGTCTAGATAGTCTGGGACGACAATATCCCAGCCGGTCTTTTCAGCTATGAACTTGCCGAATTTCGTCTCGGCCCCAGCCTCGCCATGGACGACAAATACGCGCCTCGGCGGCCTCTTGAGGCCCATCAGCCAACCTAACAGTTCTTCACGGTCGGCATGTGCGGAGAAACCTTGTATCCTCGCTATGCGGGCTTCTACCGGACGCATCTGGCCGAGGATGCGAACCTCGGGCGCCCCGTCGAGTATCTGCCGGCCTAGTGTCCCTGCCGCCTGGTAGCCAACAAAAAGAATCGTGGATTCCTGACGTTCAATATTGTTTGCGAGGTGATGCTTAACCCGCCCACCCGTGCACATGCCAGAGCCTGCGATTATCACCACGGTACCCTTGATATGGTTAATACCCTTGGATTCCTTTGTACTGGATGTCATCTTCAAACCCGAAAAGGCGAAAGGAGACTCGCCGTTTCGATACAGTTCCTGCATCTCAGAGTCGTACAACTCGGCGTGGTGTTTGAAGACCTCGGTGATTCTGATGGCCATGGGTGAATCCAGGAAGAC
>SDBT01009886.1_pt1 | contig 15440 bp, 15 predicted proteins | sample 2277101 | NCBI WGS metagenome assembly SDBT01 (sample SAMN10404973, study PRJNA504765) | marine sediment metagenome | isolation source: marine sediment core GS10_PC15, 103 cmbsf | place: Arctic Ocean: Southern Knipovich Ridge | collected 2010 | reverse complement strand
TTTGGAAAACATAAGCGAGCCTGAAATTAGAGAAGCAGATTTAAGACCAGATGATTTTGATCCGGTTAACGAACCTCCCTACGATCCTATTTCTCAACCTGTAACTGAAATAATTCCACCTCCAGAGTTACCTTCAGTTCCAGATAATGTAAATACTCCACAACAAAATGATGGTGCAGAACCACAAGACAGTCCTCAAAATCAACAAGACCAAGAAGAAAATCCTCAAGTCCCTGAAAAATCCCAAGATGAATTAGGAACTGAGCAATCTATTGAAGAAATACCAATTGATTCTAAGACTCAAGATATTGATCCCATAATTAATGAACCCATTGAGCCGATCCAAATTCCCGAACTAGGTGAGTCAGGATGTGAAGATTCGCCTGACAAAACTGATAGTAGTCCTGAAGACCCAGAAAAAACAAATCAAGATGAGATTAAAGATCCCTCTGATCTTGACGAAAAGGACGAGGATACAGTTGGGGATAAAGAGGATAAAAAAGAGATTGGGGATGAGGAAGAGGACGATAAAGACGAAAAGAAAGAGGAGGATGAAAAAGATGATGAGCAATCTAAGGAAGATGAAGAAGATCAAAAAGAAGATGAGGGAGAATCGGATAAAGAGCCTCAAGAAGATCCTTATGACGATATTGACGATTTTGAAGAAGAGCGGGAGCACGAGTTTACTCCTGAAGATATATATGATATAATGAGAGAAATTTACGAGCGAATGTATCCTCAGATCTATAGTTTTCAATCGTCAAATTTCGGCTCGTATCCAGTCGGCGAAATTGATTTCACTGATAAATTTGGTGAAAAAGATAATTTACCTGGAAGTAACGATTGTATCGATAATTTTGGTGAAGATCGCGACGAAAAAATTCCGATTGACAGTTTTGATGAGTTATCAGAAAAAGATGATGAAGAAGGTAAATTTGATAACCTCACATGAGGGGAGCAATTAAAATCATTTGAATTTAAATATTCATATTACGATTAATTTTCATGGATTCACTATGGCAAGTGAGGATAAAAATCACTCAAGCTCCAGAGCCCTTTGTTCCAAACCCTTTCGATGAGAATGCACTCCTTGAATGGCACGAGCCTGAGAATATAAGGACTTTTTTGTTTGATCCTATAAATTCGAATCCTCCAACTTCGTTTGGTTTGGAACTTACTCTCGAAAAAAAAGTTCAGATTACTTTTTTTGTTAAAACACAATCACAATTAGAGGGATATGAAATTGCTCAAGCATGGCTTTTAAGTTTAAGGTATAAATTCGTAGGATTGGATGCTGAAATTGAAGTGAAACAGATTAGTTTAGAGGAAATAAAAAAAAGTGGTAGCGATAATATTTATGAAATTAAGCTCCCTTCAGGGTTAACATCAAAAAGGATGAATATCATCAAGAAATTTATAAACGCTTTTTATCATAATTCTGGGCACACTATCCAAATGTTAATATTTTGGCAAAGGGAGCAAGATCTTCAAAATTTGGAAGGAATATCTAACCTATTTCATATTAGAATTTTTATTGTCTTTAATCTGGAATTACAAAATTCAATTCTGCTTAGCAAAATTAAAGGATTATTAAAGTTTTTGAGTTTAGATATCTTGGATAATAAAAAGGAAAGCGCAAAAGTAATACAAATCAACGATTTAACGATGGTAGATTTAGTGAGGGGAGAAGTCTTTACTAAGAGTAGTAAAAAGGGAAATACATATATTAAAGAAGATTTTAACTTTGACTTTCCAGAAGATACACCACTGCCAAAGATACCGATCTTATATAATGAAAATGTTAGATATATTGACTTAGATGAAGAATTCATCGAAAACTCCATAAGTGTTGGAAATCACATAAAAAATGGTGTAATTACTAACCATACAACTTATATTCCAATCAGAAAACTTGCCCAGGATATGGCTATTTTTGGTAAATCAGGTTCCGGAAAAACTTATTTTCTCGCAAAATTCATTAATGAACTACGAATCAAAAAGAAAAATGTAGGGATATTAGTCCTAAATGTGGTTAAGGAATCTCAAGAGATTTTTTATAAAGATTTTAAGATTTTAAGGTATTCGGACGATTTTTTTAACATTCCTTATTATTACGAGGGGAGATCATCAGAGAAGAGCTTACAAGAAACGGCAACTTATATTTGCGCATCTTTAGGATTAAAAAATGTTTTCGAAAAGATTATCTATAGAACTATGAGAACCTTTCTGAAGATGAATGGAAAATTACCAGAATATTTTATTGAATTACTAATAGGCGTGGAGAAATATGTGCAGCAAAATCCCTACGGGAACGAAGTTCAATCCAACCTTATTCAGGCTTTAAGAAATCGAATAAAGGTTTTTGACGAGAAATACATACAAGATGTTATGAAAATTTCTGATAATCTTCCAGAGTGGATTGATGGGTGGTTAAAAGGGGAGAAAATATTCGTTGATTTATCTGTTTGTAATAAATTTACTAAATTATTAATTGTAAATGCTATCTTTCAGTTAATAAGGTCGATAACTAAAGATACTGAAACAGAAGAATTAAAACATCTAATCGTAATTGATGAGGCACACGCAATTTTAGAAAAGCCAATAACAAATAATAGCGACGATGCGGATTTTATTGTAAAAGAACAGATGGCAAAGATATTTTCAGAGTTATTAAAGGAATATCGAAGTAGAGGCGTAGGATTCATTATAGCTGATCAATCCCCAAAAAGATTATTTGATGATGTTTCGTCTCAACCTAGTATTAAAATTATTTTTAGGGTAGATTACCCTAATAACATTTTATTTTCAGAAGATTTAAGAGAAAGACAATTATTAACTCAGTTATCTAATAGATTCGCATTAGTGATTAATGGTGCAACAGGTGAGAAGTACTTAATCAAGACATCAGAATATAGCTTAGATAAATTCAAGAATAGTTAGTAGATAATATCTTTCGTTAGAAAAAAAATCTCAAATAACAAGTTATTAAAAATTTCTGAGAAATACAATAATTTCATTGACTCTTTATATTTTACTAACTGAGCTGTATTAAAATAATATAGTTAATGGGAGCAAAATACAAATTTTAACTTTTAATGAAATTTTCCTTTATATATTTAAAATTAATATCAATAAAGATTAATTGTTCCTTAGAAAATAAATAATAAGAAGTAAGGAGGAAAGAAATGAATATTAAAACTTTAAGTAATAAATCAGATCAAGAAAAATTCAACTCAAAGAATACTAATTCGGATTTTATTGAAGTGAAAATTCAGTGTCCAAATTGTGGGAATATTTTTATTCTCAATAACAATAGGGAATGTTTTTGTGAAATTTGTAATCGAGTTTATACAGAAAATGAAATTAGAGCACATTGTGGGTTATAATTTTTAAAAAAAAATTTAATTTTTTTTTATCTTAATGGAAATTGTCCACGTTTGCATAATTCAAGAAGAATTTTTGCTTCATGGATGGCATCATCCGCAGCTCTGTGTTTTTCAATATACTCCGTATCTGGGAAGAAAAAACCCCAAGCTTCTTGAACTTTAGGCCATTTATATCCGCTTCCTCCGTTTGGGAATGGAATTCTACATATATTTGTTGCTGTCAGCATTATACATGGTAATTCTATAGGCACTTTAATCTCTCTATCTTTTAAAAAACCCAGATCGAATGATTTATTAAATGCAGTTATTGGGTTTAGATTGAAAATTTCGTTTATTTCCTTTTTTAAATCATTAAATAGTGGAGCATTTTCAATATCTTCAAATTTGAGATCTGAATTGTTAAAAATCCATGAGTCCCTATGTTCTTCCCCAAATTTAGGTTCCTTTACAAATGAATCAAAAAGAATCTTAGTTTCACCATTTCTCAAACTTAATTCGACAATTCCTATTTCAAGAATTAAATCTTTTAATGGATCTAACCCCGTAGTTTCGATATCCACAACTGTAACTTTATTGTAATCTAAATTTTTCGCGATATTTAAATTCTTAGATGCGTAATTTTGCCCATTTAAATCTCTGGAGTGATTTTTTAAAACCATAATTTGTATGTTAAATTTTTATTTTTTTTTGTTTAACATTTATCATTAAATAAGAAATAGAGTTCTAGTATTTATAAGAAATTATTAAACAATTAAGTATATTAACCAGTGAATAAAGGTATAAAATTACTTAATAATAAATCAAATTAATATTCTATATAGGATAAAAACTTTTAAGCGATTTTCTTAAATGAATTTTAAATTATGACTGAAAAAAAAGATAAGCTAATTGGAATTCGGTTCACGAAAGAAGAAAGGCAACTTATTGAAAATTTAGCTAGAGCGCGAAGTTGTACCATTACTGAATTCATAAGAGAATCAGTTTTTTCACACATTAATAATTTATATGATAATGTTGGAATTTTAGATGTTGATGAATTCTTAATTAATTTTAATAAAATTGAGAAATCAGCAGAAACTGTTTTAAGAAGTATTTCAATATTGAAAAAAAAATTAGATATCTATGATTTTGAAAGGTTGAAATTTAACCTTATGGAACAAAAGACGAACTCAGAAAAAGTAGAAGATTTTTAAAATGGCTACTAAAAGGACTCACATTTATAATCAATGGGATAACTGACTAAAAACATCTATATATAAATTTCATGGAGTTTTAAAGCTTTGATTCCAACAATTATTTGATGTTTGCTTATTTAGATTTTGATGGGTTCTATCTAGTTTTTCTGATCTATTTGATTTTTCTAAGTGGATTTACTTTCATTCATAACGAGTTCAAAAAGAAGTATACAAAGTTAGGAAAAATTAAGCCAATTTTACATATCTGGATAATTTCTTCAATTACAATCACAATTTTAGATTCCATCCCGTACCTCTACTCAAATATATTTGAAATGCCTATAATCAATGTTGTTTATAGTAATATTTTTTTTGGATTAATCTGCGTTTCAGTAATTTTCTACGAACTTTCGAAATATGAGTTTCCAGAAAGAACTACTAAAAAGAGAAACTTAAGAGAATTTATAAAGAGTTTTCAAAAGCAATCTTTTAAAGATTAATTGGAGTATTTAAACTTCTTTTAGAGTACAATAATAATGATTACTTTATTTGATCTTGAGCAGCTACTTCCCAATATTAACGATTTGTTCATTTTTATCAATGACTTTTTAGAGCTTACCTTTTTCTATCTAAAGTACATCTTTTTTGGAATCTTATTAATAATTTGGCTCTTAACATTACTCAGTTTGAGGGGTCGATATTTTTTAGAGCGATTAAGATATAGTCAAGAACAGAAATTAACAGATAGTCCTTTAACAAAACCTAGATTAATTTTGGGTAACTTTTATATTGTTTTGCTTTTGGAATTTTGTTTAATTGGTTCACCTACTTCTTAATAGTAATTTTGGACCCTTTACCTGATAGGTTTATTTTTAGTTTTATAGAATTTGTAGGAATTATTGACCCGTTTCAATTGAACCGAATTTCTGACATAAGTTTGACGATTTATGACTATGAAAAGACAATATATTATGGCGTTGCGATTATGTCCTTTGTTGCGGTTTTAAACATCATGATTAGCGTGTGGCAGTTAATAAACAAGGGTGGAAGAGATAGTAAGAAAACTATCATCATGCTAATTAGTGGTTTAGAATTAGGGATTCTCTCAGGATTTACGACGTGTCTTCCTTTATTCCTTTAAGAGAATTTTTTATTAATTTTTATAATTCCTCAAAAAACTATTAAATTTCATATATCTCTTATATATTAAATATTAGGATAATTTATTTTTTCAAGGTAGTATTTATTCTATGGAAAGATCAATGATGGTATCTAGAAAAGTTACCCTGGGTACTAAAGAATGGGCAGATAGTAATGTAAACTGTTATTTGGGGTGCTCTCATGATTGTAGGTATTGCTACGCTAAAAAAATGGCTATAAGATTTAAGCGGAAAACTGAGAAAACTTGGAGAATCATGGTTCCAAACTACAAAAACATAAGAAAAGGATATAGGAAGAGAACGGGAAGGATAATGTTTCCCACTTCTCATGACATTACACTTAAATCGCTAGATCATTGCAGATTAGTTTTGAGGAAATTATTACAAGCCAAAAACAATGTCTTAATCACATCTAAACCCAACTTAAATTGTATAACCCTTCTCTGCAAAGAATTTGAATCTTTCAAGGCTCAGATTCAATTTAGATTCACAATTACATCTTGTAATGATGAAGTATTAAAATTTTGGGAGCCCGGAGCTCCAACATTTAATGAAAGATTACAATCCTTAACTCTTGCCCATGTTGCAGGATTTAAAACAAGTGTTTCTATTGAACCTTTTTTAGATAAGGATCCTTTCGAGTTAATAGAAATATTATATCCTTATGTCACAGAATCCATTTGGATTGGTAAGATGAATTATATATCGTCTATAGGAAATAATAAAAACGAACAGAAATATTCGGAATACATTAAGGAAATTAATTCTACAAATAACTTAAAAGCAATAACTCTTAAGTCAAAAAAATATATTAAAGTAAAAATAAATATTAAGGATAGCATAAATAATGAGCTCTTACATTATAAGTTAAAAAAGAGTGGATTTTAAGAATGAAAATTACTAAATTAGAAATCATCTTGATTTTAAAAAAAAAAGTGAAATATAATTATTTAACCCTTTTTTGTAGAAAAAATCTAAAAGTAGAAAATTGTAGGTCGGTTTTTTTGTGAGTGAGCTTTCTTTTAAGGACCATACTGAAGAAAAATTAGAGTCATGGAGAAAATATACAAACGATTGGTTTGATATTGTAAGTTCTCAAAAATGTTGTATTATAGATTGTTATGCTGGAACTGGTTATAATACAATAAAGGGAAAGAAGTTAAGTGGATCTTCTCTAATTGCAGTAAGTTTATGTGAAAAAAAACGACGGGACAACTTCAAAGTGTATTTAGTTGAAAAAGATGAAAATAAATATAAAAGATTAAAAGAAAATATTAAGAATTATATCAGGGAAAATAAGCTTAAACTCCAGATTGGGTCAGATATAAAAATATATAACGATGATTGGAGAACCCTAATCAACGATATTATTGACGAAACTAGTGATAGGATACGATTTTTCTTTTTCGATCCATATGCTGCGAAATCACTTTCTTGGAATGATTTGCTCCTATTGCTAAAAAAAGGAAAAAGTTCTTTTGGATATAAAGAAACAGGAATTGAAATTCTACTGAATTGGCCTTGGCATACAATTCGAAGGAAATTAGGAATTTACTATAAATCTAAAATATCTCCAAGTTCAAATACTAAAGCAGAAATAGGGATATTGGATTCTTTTTTTGGAGACATTGATTGGAAAAAAATTGCTGATAAATATGATTCTTACATTTTTAAAAATAATAACCATGATCAGATAAATAAATTACGAGATGACTTGCTTTTCAAGTATTGCAAATCAATTAAGCAATATTTTAAATATGTGAAAATTCATTCGGTTTATTCCAGAAAAAAAAGTAAAATTGAGGATGTTTTGGAAAAAGGGAAAGTAAAATATCATCTAATATTCGCTTCGAACTATTATGGTGCTTTAGATCTTATTGACAAAGGATTTAAAAAATATCGAGATATGGATTTTTTTTCTACAAGTCAGCAACCTCTAGCAAAATTTTGTGAATCAAAGACTAAAGTTGAAGAAAACGCTAAAGAACTTATAACATTTGAAGAAAGAATTATAAGATTGGAAAGTGAATTGGGTACAGAAATTTGGGTTAAGAATAAGGAAATTATTGAATTTTTGTATAAGAAACCAACTCAAGATTATGGTTGTTATGAATTTGTTTTGGAAAAAGAATTTAATGTTAATAACTCCCCTTATCTTTTGAAGTTCCTATTAGATAATGATATTATCGGTTGCAGAACAAAGGTTGCAAAAAAAGGATTTATGGGCGATTTCTATTATTTAATACATCCGTTATTGGTTGACAGAAAGGAATATCTCTTCTATGATGATAAAAGCTTTATCTTTAAAAATGGTAATTTTATTCAATATATATGAATGGTCTTAATCATTTGAAAGAAGATAGTTCTTTAACATATTTTTAAATTTTATTACGTATAAAGTATTCATAAAAATCTATAATTATATTCTGTCTTAAAATTTGTTCTAAGGATATAATAAATGACAAGCTTATGATAACTAAAAAAGATTTAAAGATTTTATGGGCTAAATCTGCCGGAAAATGTTCTTTTAATGAATGCGAACAACCATTAATAATAGAAAATCTTGAAACTACAAATCAAGTCTTAGGAGAAGTCGCTCATATAGTTGCAAAAAGCGAAATTGGGCCTAGAGGAATTCCTAACTTAAATTCAGACTATCTTTACTCATACGAAAATCTAATCCTTCTATGTCCGAATCATCACAGACTAATTGATTCTTTTCCCGAGAAATATAATTTTGAAATTTTGCATGAGATGAAAAATAGTCACGAAATTAGAGTTAGGAAGGCAGTAAAAGATTTTGACAAAGAAGGAATTGGATGGAAGGTTATAATTCAAGAAAACATTCAGCAAATAGATCAAACTGAAATAAAAAAAACTTTAGCCCCAGATTTTATTGAGGGTGAGATTATAAAACTAGGAGAAAAAGCTCCTTATAATTCTTGGGAACAAACAAGGAAAAATATAGAATCGAAAATTTCAGAATTGCTTCAAAACCCAAATAGTATTCGGTTTGCGATTTTTTCATTAGCTAAAATTTCTTCAGCCATTCATTTAGGATATTTACTTTCTAGTCGAATAAGAGTGAGATATGCTCAGTATGATCGAGATGATCAAATATGGGACTGGCCTACACAATTAGTAGAAAATTATTCTTCGATAAAAACATCAGGATTGATGAATAGAATAAATGAGAAAATATCTCAATTTATCGTAAAAATATCATTGTCAGCAAGAATAAAAAAAATTCATCTCTCTGGTTTAGAAATTCCTACTGACAATAGTATTGAGATATTCTTTGAGGTTCCGAACGAAGATTGGCTGAAATCAGAACTTCAAGTAATTGAAGTTGGAAGAAAATTCAGAGAAGTATTAAGAAATCTACGAGAATTTACTCCTAATTTAAAAATTATCCATTTATTTTATGCTGGACCTACATCGTGTGCTATTGCAATTGGTCAACAAATAAATCCCTCCATGAATCCTCTAATTCAATTATATGAATTTGATTACAGAAACAAACCGCCATATTCTATGAGTATTAGATTAGGTGAATAAATTGAGTAATGAAGATTTTTTACATCAGATACTTGAGGACCAAAAATTAGATTCTAATCAAATTGAAAATTTAGAAAATCAGCGTGATGCAATTGTAGGAGAATTAGTGGAAGAGATCGGTGGAAATCCAATAAGATATGATGGAGGATCATATGCAAAAGGAACCATGATTCGAGCTAGCTATGATTTAGATATTGTACTTTATTGGCCGACAGATTTCCAATATTCCCCAAAAAATCTCTATTTTGAAGTTGGAAACGTTCTTCAAAGTAAAGGGCGTAATCCTCGATCCAAAAAAGTTGGTTGGGAAATTCCATTTCCCGGCAATTTTCATATTGATGTAATTCCTGGGAAGTCAATTTTAAATAAAATAAATTATGCTTATTTATTTAACACCGACACCGAAGGTCGTTTTCAAACCAGCGTTAAAAAACAAGTTAACTATGTGAGAAAATCGAGACGTCAAGATGTAATAAAATTGATGAAATTATGGAAGATTCGAAAAGATGTGCCAATTAGAACATTCTTATTAGAGAATATGGTTATAGAGGGGTGTAAGGGTATGCCAAGGTCTTTATTAGAATCACAATTATCACATTCTTTGCAATATATTAGTGATAATATCTTAACGAAACGAATTGTCGACCCTTCTAATTCAATTAATGTAATTTCAAATGATATTACAGATGAGGAGAAGCATAGGATTAAAATATTAGCAGAAGATGCAATAAATGTTCAATATTGGCGAGATGTATTTTCATAATATTACTAAAATATTTTTACATGAAAGTTAATTTTAAATGAATGAGGTGTATTAATATTCCAATAGAAAATTTTGAAGGGACAACCTGGATTGCTTATATGGATATTTCGGGTTTTAAGAAGTTTATGCAAGAAAATAAAGGATTAAATGTTTTGAATAAATTTATGGATGATGCATACCAAGAATTGGGTACAACAGAGATTTTTGATGGTATCTTCTTTTCGGATTCTGGTGTCGTTTTTTATCCACAACGCATCTCAAAAAATAATGATAGGGTTATATTCAGAGTTTTGAACGAATTATTAAAATTTATCAAAAGACTTAACACTAGATATATGACACCTTCATCTAAATGGGAGGATGTATCATTTCTTACAAAATGCTGTGTTGCTTTTGGGGATTTTAAATTTCAAAATAAAGAAGAAAACAATCATATTTTAAAAGGACCAGTTTACGGACGAGGTTATGTAAAAGCTTATTTATCGATAGAAAAAAATATTCCACATGGAATGGAGATTGGAGAAGTTAGAATTTTGTATTATAATCTTAAGAGAGCTTTTTACTCTAAATTTAAAGAAAATACTGAATATGATGAATTTAATCATTTATATCAGTTCTCGAAAGATCATACGTATTATTCTTGGACTCTCCGAGAGAATCCTAATATTTCTTTAAATAAAATACGAAAAGAAGCGGAGAAAGATATGGCAAAAAACAATAGGAAGAGAAAGCAGAAACTTTTTAGAGATCAGAAAGAATTATATAAAGAATGGATTACTCATTTTTAAGAAATTGAATTATGAAACTTACTAATCTTAAAATAAATGATTTAAACACTCCCATCTAGAAATCCCTATTAATAGATATAGCCCTTATTGTCGTGAATGTTACGAAGAATGGGCTAAATATGGAAATCAAAATTATGTAGATAATTACTGTCTTAAATGTGGTAAGAAATATGATTCAACAATTAATTATCCTCTCTGTGATGAATGTCATTGGCAAACTTAGATTTCATTTTTTAAACAGATTTATTTCAATTTTCTGAGCTATTGAATCTTGATAAACTTAGTATCTCTAAAGTATTAATTTTATCGATTAATAATAGCTGCATAATCAACAAGATTATCTCTAAATATCTAAAAAACTTAGATTCAGAATAAATTTATTGTTTTTATTTAGATTATGTTTTCATTGTATCATTTACATTCTATAAATTGATGATAGTATATAAAGCGGTACGATATATTTATATTGGTGAATTTTGATGTACAACCTGAACAAGAGCTATCTTAAACTACTAAATTAATTAAATATTATTAAATTTTGAAAATTAAAATAAAGTGAAAGTTAATATGGATAAAGAAAAAAAACCTGAATATTTTAAGGCATTATCTTTAGGTTTTCAATTGGCTTTTAAAGCGTACTTCAAAATATTGGATTATTGTGAGCTAGACTTAGTTAATTTCCATTCTATTAAGAAATTATTTAGATATAAGCTCTATTATTACCTAAAAAGAATTGCATTGTTTACTTTTGTTATTTCAATTATTGGTTCTATAGATAGATCTGCAGTCTTTTTCCCAATATTGTTATGGATTTCTTTTTGTGCTATGATAGCTTATGTTCTCTTAGATTTTAGAATAATTAAAATTTTTAATTATAATGAGAACTTTTATAGAAAACAGAAGAAGCTCCTTATTAGGAATATTATTTCTATTAAAATATTAGGAAATAACGAACTTGTTAAAAAAGAGCTTAAAATAGAGATAATAAAGGGAAATTTAAAAACACTAAACAAAAAATCCACGATTTTTCGCAACACAAAAAATCTTTTATTAGTATTCTCGAGAGATATACTATATTAATTACAATCATAATACCGTTTATATCAATTACATTAGAAATTTTGAAAAATCCTTCTATTGTATCATCTTTATTTAATCTAATTAGTTTTGAGGATATATTCGTTATCTCTACACTCATAGTTGCTGTAGTTTTTCAAGTGTCTTACAATTCGTATATAATATATAGGAAAAATAAAGGACTTCTTTATTATCTTGAAGCTATGTATTCTACTTTGACTTTTGTCATATCAGCAATTCTTAAATTTATCGAATTTTCCTTGAATGAAACAGAAAAAAAAGATATAGGAAAGAACTTCAATCGACTAAAAGAGAATAAATTCTATAATATATCACAAATGAAGGATTTAAACGCTTTTTTTCAAAAGATAAATGAACTTGATCTCGATGCATTAAAATTAAAGGATGTTTCAGAAAATAGCGAAACAGCTTCAAGGACGAGCTGAAGTAAGACGAGTTCCGAACGTAAAAATTGGTTTATGTCACAATCTTAGTGGCGTGTTTAGTGTGTGAGCCACGACCATTTTAGAATAATAAACTTGTGCATGAATCAAATTTACAAATGTTAACAATTTCCAGTTAATTAATAATACTTGTTCATCTACTAGATCGTGGATATCTTTATATATTAGTTATAACAATACCATTTCGGGAAATGTGATAAACAATTATGATCACTGAATATCTTTATATAATAGCTACAACAATACTATTTCAAGAAATATGGCAAATAATTCTTACTCAAGAATTAAAATATAAAAATCTCTAACTCGCTTCTTAAAATTATATTATGACGAGAAACACATCAACAATAGTTAAAATAGGAAATCCTCATAGAAAAGTTGACTCTATTAAGGTAGGAAAAGGTGAATCTACTAAACTATTAGTAAATCTTGGTCTTTCTGAGTATAATCCTAATTTTGAGATTGAGTTAGAAAAATATCGAGCAGCTGATAAAGCAGGCGCTCATATTCTGGCAGACACTACAATTCTAAAAGGTAAAACAACTTTATTTCGCCGTGAATTACTTCGACAATTTTCAAAACCGATAAGCACAGTTCCAATATATGAAGCAGCTATGTCCTCATTAGAATTAAAGGGAAATGCGTATAGCTTTTCAGAAGAGGATGTTCTCTCAAGTATAGAACGTCAAGTTAAGGATGGTATAGATATAATGACTCTTCACGCTTCATACAGGTTAGAAGAATTTGAGAATCTCAGAAATTCTAGAAGAATATTGAAAATAACTAGCCGTGGAGGATCATTCCTAACCGGATTCTTTAAGATAACGAATCAAGAAAATCCCATATTTAAAAATTTTGATAATATTCTTGATATTGCTAAGGATAATGGAGTGGTGATATCACTTGCATTAGCTCTTAGATCAGGATGTATTGAAGATCAACTTAGTCAATTATATTTTAAAGAAATTAATACTACATCAAAACTAGTAAATCGAGCATTAAAAGCAAAAGTTCCTGTTATGGTTGAGGGAATAGGACATACTAAATTAAAAGATCTTCCCTATCTGATAAAATATATTAAAAATAAATGTCATAATGTCCCTCTTGGAACATTAGGTCCTCCAGTCTGTGATATTGCAACTGGAATGGATGATATATGTAGTGCGATAGGAGGTGCCGTTGCTGCATCTTCTGGAGCTGATTTTTTAGGAGTAATAACTAGAAGAGAGCATATTGGTATACCCTCTAAAAAGGATATAGTTGATGCCATACACGCTTTTACAATTGCCACACATGTAGCAGATATTGAATTACCAGAGGAAAAAGAAAGAAATCGAGTTGTTTCCATTATACGTCGAGATAGGTTATGGTCTAAACTATGGAAGAAGCTTTTATTTGGTGAGATTGCTAAAAAATTACGAGACGAAACTAGAATAGATAATAACGGAGAATGTACTATGTGTGGTGATATGTGTACTCTTAAATTAACTGAAAAAATTTTTGAAAGGAGTGAAGAAAAAGAATGACAAAAATATGTTATCGACTATGGTATCTTAAATCGGGAATTTATAAACTTCTAATATCAAAAAAGAAAATTAGTAAGAGGATATCCACAAGTAAAAATATTGATATTATACTTGATAATTTGAAAAAAGTCACAGAAGAAGACAAAAAACACTTATTACAAATTATTTCCCAAATAAAAAATGTGGAAAGGAATAATAAAATTGAATTGCTAGAAATTGTCAATTTATTTAATGATACTTTTTCAGAGATCGAAGAAAAAACACCCTTAATCCTCTTCAAAAGCGATCCTGATCTATTCTTTGAATCTTTTTGGGATTTTACACGAAAATCTATAGGAAGAGAATATTATGTATTAAGATTTGAAAGTCCTTTAATGGTTAAATTAGATTTTGTGTATGAGTTAGATATATCCCCTGATAATAAACTTGAACAATCTATGATTTATTTAGGTTGTCTTTCTGACCGAATTCCTATTCTTAATGCTACCGTTAATGATTCATATGTAACAATAGTTCCATATGAAGTTCTTGTTAACCGAATTAAAAATATCATCGAAGATTGTGATGATTGGAAACTAATTAAGCTTCAAATTAAATATGAAGATTCGGACCTAGAGAACCTTATTCGAACCATTTTAACAGTTAGTAAACCAGTTTTTATTGAATTTATCTCTGATAAATATAAAAAAGAGAATTTTGTAATTGTAACTTTAACAGCGAGGGGAACATTATTAGAATATAAAACAGAGATAAATTTTAAAAAGGAAAAGAGAAGCTTATTTAGTCTTTACAAAAAAATAATTAGAGTATTTAAGGTAATTTTTGGTTTATCTTTGAAAGAACCAGAAGTATCTCTTCAAATTTTCCCTAAATCCCCTCAAGCATCTCATTGGACTTACATCTATGCCCCAGAAAAATATCATCTTGAGAGATTAGAATCTGAAACTAGAAACCCTGAAAATGTCTTAGAAGATAATTCCCCAAACAATCCTCATTTACTTTCTTATCGACTAGGGAGAACTGAACAAATGCAAGCTGTTTGTCCTTTGGATTTGAATTTTAATGTGAAGGTCCCAAAAATGGATAATAGATGGCTTGGTTTAATAAATGCATTACTTCTAATCTTTAGTAGCATTTGGCTTTTAGCTATTTTAAGTTTTTTCTTTACAAAAATACCAGTAATTTCAACTATATTATATTTTATAAGAACTGTTGTTTCTTATCCTGAAGTGTTCCAATCAACATTCCTTTTAATAGGATTTATAATATTAGCTAGATCATGGTTCTTTCATGAAAGCACTGTGTTTAAAGGTACTAGTATACGATTTGCAATCTTACTAATTGTACTCACATTATTATGCATTGGTTTTGCTATTATTAGAGCAGTTTTTAGTTAAAACAATAATAAATTATTGGTTTATATTTTTGATTTTAATCCATCGACCGTTCGAGCAATGACAATATTATGTTTTTTTGGGTCTTACTGCGAAGAGTTATTCAGAGCTTATTTTAACGATTTAAGTGGAGTTAGACGAATTATTGC
>SDBT01009885.1_pt1 | contig 15441 bp, 9 predicted proteins | sample 2277101 | NCBI WGS metagenome assembly SDBT01 (sample SAMN10404973, study PRJNA504765) | marine sediment metagenome | isolation source: marine sediment core GS10_PC15, 103 cmbsf | place: Arctic Ocean: Southern Knipovich Ridge | collected 2010 | reverse complement strand
ACCAACTATTGCTCGAGAGATTTGGGGAGTTGTTTATCTGGCAGTTGGGATATTGACTATTTTGAGTTTGCAGGGGACTTTTGGGGTAATTGGGAGTACTTGGGTTCGGTTTTTACAACCTGTTCTTGGATGGGGAATTTATATTATTCCGGCTGTGTTTATTTTTATTTCAATGATGCTGTTTTTCTCGAGAAAAGTTATTTTTGGTGCGGCGAGAACTTTTGGAGTATTTTTGTTTATAATTTCGACTTTGAGTGTACTGCATTTGTCTGTTCCGATAGAGAAAATTTATGAATATGCCATGATCGGGGAATATGGTGGATATATTGGATTTGTGACGAATTTTTTATTGTTAGAGGTTTTGGGAATTGGGATTGTTGCAGCTTCTATTATATTTATTGCGGCATTTTTGATTTCATTATTATTGGTGTTTGAAGTTTCTTTAATTGAAATTTTTAGAGTAATTATTCCGAAAGTTAAATTTGAGATGTCCAAGCCAGAAATTCGATCAAGAGGAAAGAAGTTGGAAGATTTAAAGAATATGCCAGAAGAGCCTGCGATTATGATTCATAAATCCAAAATAAGGAAAGATGCAAATGCAGATGTTATTTATGAGGAAGATGAGGGGAAGGACGGGGCAGGAAAAGAAAATGTTTCTGAGGTTGAGGAATCTTTGGATGAGGGGGCAAAAAAGATTAAAGAAAAGAATTTTGAATGGGAATTTCCGTCTTTGGATTTGTTGAAATTGGGAGATAGTAATGTGACTGTTGATGAGAAGATTTTGAAGGAGAATGCAGAGAAGATTAAGCAGAAGTTGATGCAATTTGGGATTGATGTTGTGATGCGGGAAGTGAATGTTGGGCCGACGGTGATCCAATATACTTTGCGGCCGCATGAAGGCGTGAAGTTGTCGAAGATCATCGCTCTTAAGAATGATATAGCGCTTGCGTTGGCGGCTGAAAGGATTCGTATTGAAGCGCCGATTCCAGGGAAATCTTTGGTTGGGATTGAGGTGCCAAATTCATTTAGAGCTATTGTTCATTTGAGAGAGATTTTGGAGACTGATGAATTTAATAAAGCGAAGTCAAAGCTTACTTTGCCGTTTGGAAGAGATGTTTCTGGTAGACCGATAATTGCGGATCTGGAAATCATGCCGCATTTGCTTATTGCGGGAGCGACTGGAAGTGGGAAGTCTGTTTGTATGAACGCATTCATCATAGCCTTGTTGTATCAGAATTCTCCTGAGGATTTGAGATTTATAATGATTGATCCGAAGCGGGTTGAATTAACGACTTATAATAATATTCCGCATTTGTTGACGCCTGTTATTACTGATCCTGAGAAGGCTGCGATTTCTTTGAGGTGGGTGATTGCGGAAATGACTAGGAGGTATACTGAATTGCAGCATTCTAAGGTGAGGAATGTTAAGGAATTTAATGCTTTGAAGAATGTTGAGAAGATGCCAAAGATTGTGGTGGTTGTGGATGAGCTGGCGGATTTGATGATGTCGTCTGGAAAGGAAGTTGAGGCGGCGATATGTAGGATTGCTCAGATGGCGAGAGCGGTTGGGATTCATTTGATTATAGCGACTCAGAGGCCGTCTGTGGACGTGATCACTGGTCTTATTAAGGCGAATATTCCGAGTAGGATCGCTTTTGCTGTGAGTAGTGGAATTGATTCAAGGACTATTTTGGATGGAATTGGCGCGGAAGATTTGGTTGGAATGGGAGATATGCTTTATTTACCAACGGGGAAAAATAAACCTACCAGGGTTCAGGGAGTTTATGTTTCGACTGATGAGATTGAAAGAGTTACTAATCGTGTGAAACTTACTATTGAACCTGATTATGACGAAAATATTGTTTCTACAGAAATTGCTAAAAAATCGATTTCAGGAGTTCCAAATAGTAAAGTTGGTGTTGGTGACGATAGTTTGTATGAGGAAGCTTTTGACTTGGTAAAAGAAGCAAGGAAAGCTTCGGCTTCTTTATTGCAGAGGCGATTAAAGGTGGGATATGCTCGTGCGGCTCGTCTCATCGATATTCTAGAAGAGAACGGCGTTGTTGGGCCTGCAGATGGGGCAAAGCCTCGCAAGATTCTGATTAGTTAATTCGTTCTTGTTTGGAGAGCGGCGGTTGACAAATTTTTTTAAATTTGTATTATTTAGTCTTAAATAAAAAAATATGGAAGAGGAAAGGGGTGAAATTAGTGAGGAAGAGCGAAGGTCTTATGCGGCTGCGGACCTTATGTCTTTCGCAGCGAAGATCCCTATGCCACACCCTGATAATTCAGTAACTTGCTCCGATGTTTTTTTTGAAAGATGTAAAATTAAGGGAGAGTGTAGAGATGTTTCTAGAGATCCTGATTCTGAAAGGGAGCTTGTTGGCAAATGTTCTTTATGGGAGCAATATCGTTCTGTCCGCGATGCGGCGCAGGCTGTTCTTTCAGAGTGGAGTCAGGATCCCAGACGACCTGGGGCTCCTCCGTCTGATGGGCGACAAAGAGATGGTTCTAGACCTGTTGGTGCTTATTTAGGGGTAGAATCTTGTGATTTATGGAGTATCGAGACTTTGTTGGAGAAGTTGGCGGCTTTTTCCACTGGAGGTTATAGGCATTTTACAACTATTGATGATGGAGAGGTTCATCTTCAAGTTTATTTACTGAAAAATGAATTAATTACTTTTACTCTAAATAATAGAGAGGAGATTCCAGCACAATTTTTGGATGTGCTTGAAGGAACTTCTCTTAATGTTGTTGTTTCTGTTGAGGAAGCATTAATAAGAAAATATTTCAAACGCGTTGTTCTTGCGGAATTTCCTGATGCAAGGGCATGTAGAATTGAGTTTTTTAAAGATATTGATAGAAATTGTTTTGTTTTGGATTTTATTGTTGAGATTAAAGATTAATAATTAAAATCCTTCAAAAGTTTCATAGAGGTATTGGGTGCCTACGTAGAAGCCGATTGTGCCTAAGATGATTGTGGTGAGTATTGTGAGGGCAATGATTTTTAAGTATGAGCCTTTTTTTGAATAAGAGATGCCGAGGAAGGAGAGGATTGCGCAGAGGACTAGGGCGATCCACATGCCGGTTAAGTCGAAAAGTTTTAAGAAAATTGCGAAAATCACGCTTGTTATGAAGAGGCCAAAAAGAACTCCAATTATTTTGGAAAGGAGGGAGAGGGATCGGGCTTTGTGTGTGGTTTGGATTTGCATGAGGTGGTTGGTTGGGCGGAAGCGGCGTTTGTGATTTTACATGAAGTATTTTACCGCGTTTTGGAAGATTTTCAAACCAGCGCCTTTTTTAGGGAGGGAGAGTGGTGTGCCTGATTTGCGGGATTCTCTGATGAGGGCTTCTTTTTTAAGTTCCCAGCCGTCTTCGTTTTCGAAAGAATAGAATCTTTCCGGATGTGGCATCATTCCGAAAATGCGTCCTGATGGATCGCAGATGCCGGCGATGTCGAGGATTGAGCCGTTTGGGTTGTGTGGGAAGGTCTGGTCTGCAGGGGAGCCGTCGGGCTTTATATATTTGAACGCGATTTGGTCGTTTGATTGGAGATCTGTGAGGACAGCGTCTTCTGCGTAAAAGTTTCCTTCACCGTGGGCGATTGGTACGTGGAGTAAATCGATGTCTTTTGTCCAAATGCATTTTTGCGAAGTGTTTTTCAAGTGGACCCAGCGGCATTCGAGCCTGGCGTTTGTGTTGTGCATTAGGGCTGTCTGGCGAGTGCCGTATTTGTTGTTTGCAGTTGGAGTGAGGCCTAAGTTTATTAAGATCTGGAAGCCGTTGCAGATTCCTATTATGAGTTTGTCTTTTTGTGCGAATGAGAGAATTTTTTCGTTGAGATGATTTTTTAATTTATTTGCGTATGCGTTTCCTGAGCCAGTGTCGTCTGCATAAGAAAATCCGCCTGGGAAAGCGAGGACTTGGTAGTCTTCGAGGGCTTTTGGGTTTTCGATTAGGTCGTTGATGTGGAGGATATCTGCGTCAGCGCCTGCTGTGCGGAAGCAGGTGTAAGTTTCTTCTTCGCAGTTTATTCCGTAGCCTGTGAGGATTAATGCTTTTGGTGTCATTTAGAAATCTTTAAATGTTTTTTTGTAATAATTTTCTAGGGTGGGGACGTCAGTGGAGACGAGATTTTTTATTGTGAATTTTTGGTCAGATGTGGTGTGGCCGATGTGAGTGAATGGGATGTCTTGGAAAAGTGCTTCGAATTCGGCTTTTACGGTTGGGTCGATTGTGACTATTATACGGGATTGGGATTCTGAGAAGAGTAAGTGGTCTGGAGTGAGGTCGGCTTGTGGGAGTTTTTCGAGGTTGAGCGTCATTCCCATTTGTGCGGCGATGGCTTTTTTTGCGAGAGTGATCGCGATTCCTCCAAAAGATGGAGAGAGCGCGGATGAGATTAGTCTTTTTTCTGTTGCCTGGGTGAATTTGTTGTAGAGTTTGATTGCGGATTGGGCATCTACTTTTGGGACAGAGTTGCCGAGGTGGGATTTTTGATCGTTGCTTAAATATTGGAAATATTCGCTGCCGCCGAGTTCTGAATTTGTTTCGCCGAGGATATATATTAGGTCGCCTTCGAATTTTGGATCTAGGGAGACTGACGCAGTGATGTCTTGGATTACGCTGATTGAGGAGATTAGGAGAGTTGGAGGTACTGAGATTTTAATTGGTTTGCCGTTTTTATCGAAGCCTTTGAAGTCATTGAACATTGAGTCTTTTCCAGAAATGAATGGAGTTTCGTATGCGGTTGCGTAGTCATAGCAGGCTTGGGCCGCTGCTTTAAGCTGTCCTAGACGTTCTGGTTCGTTGGAGCTGCACCAGCAAAAATTGTCCATTAAGGCCAAGTGGGAGAGTGGGGCGCCGGCGGCGATTGCGTTTCGGATGGCAGTGTCAATGGCGCAGGCGGCCATGTGATATGTGTCGATAAATGAATAAACTGGGTTTATTCCTTGTGAGCAGACGATTCCTTTTTTGCTGTCTGGGAATGGTTTTGTGACTGAAGTAGGGGAGTTTACGCGGCCTTTTCCCTGAAGTGGTTTTACTACTGAGCCGCCTTGTACGTTGTGATCGTATTGAGTTGTTATGAATTCAAAGCTTGTTATGTTTGGGCGGGAAAGCATTTCTAAGAGTGCGGTTGTTAGGTCTTTGGGTTTTTCAGAAGGTTCTTTGTGTTGTGGGCGAGTGTAGGTTGTTGTGAGGGATTTTTCAGGAAGGCCGGTATGGAGAAAGTGCATGTCCAAGTCCATGATTGTTTCGCCTTCGAAGTGGACTACACATCTACTTGTGTCGTTGAATTCGCCGATAACAGTAGATTGCACTCCGCGCTTTTCCATTAATTCCATGAATTGATCTAGTTTGTCAGGAGGTATTGCGAGAGTCATTCGTTCCTGGGATTCACTGATCCAGACTTTCCATGGTTCGAGGTTTGGATATTTTAATGGAATTTTGTCTAGGTCAACTTCGCATCCGCCGCATTCCTTTGCCATTTCTGCGACTGAGCATGAGAGGCCGCCCGCGCCATTGTCTGTGATAGAATTATATAAATCCAAGTCGCGGGCTTCTTTCACGATGGCGTCAGACAGTTTTTTTTGTGTAATCGGGTCTCCGATTTGGACTGCAGCTGCGGGGCTTCCGGTGTTTAAAGCCTCAGAAGAAAAAGTTGCGCCGTGGATTCCGTCTTGCCCGACTTTTCCACCAATCATTACTACTTTATCACCTGGCTTTGCGCTTTTTTCCCAGCTTGGTTTTCCATTCACTTCTTTTGGAATCAAGCCAACTGTTCCCACGAAGATCAAAGGTTTCCCTTTATAATCATCATGAAAATATACAAATCCCTGCGGAGTTGGAATTCCTGAATTATTTCCTCCGGAATTTACGCCTTCGACCACGCCGTCTAATATTCGACGAGGCGATAGCATAGGATTTTTGAGCTCGGCGTCTCGATATACAGGTTCTGTATCATTTGGCCTGCCAACGCAGTATCCGTATTTATTTATAATTGGTTTTGCGCCTAGTCCGAATCCAATTGTGTCTCTGTTTACGCCCACAATTCCAGTGATCGCTCCGCCAAATGGATCAAGTGCTGATGGGCTGTTGTGCGTTTCTGCTTTGTCGGTGATAACCCAGTTTTCATCGAAGATTATTCCACCGGAATTGTCTTCGAATACTGAAACACAAAAGTCGTCTTTGCCTTTTGCGTTGCGGATTTCGCGAGTTGCTTTTTTTATGAATCCTTTGTAAAGGCCTTCGGGATTGTCATCGATTTTTGCTGCGAAAATTGTGTGTTTGCAATGTTCGGACCATGTTTGTGCAATAGATTCGAGCTCAATGTCTTTTGGATTGCGACCTTCTTTTTCAAAATAATCTTTGATTGTGTGGAGGTATTCTTTGTCGAGCGCAAGTGGGCCGCGGCGAGTGCCGTCTTTGTTTGGAATTCCTTCTTTCCCAAGTTTTAAAAGCTCTTCTTCTGAAATGTTCAAGTTCACTTCCTCGGCTTGTGGATGCGGTGATAAATGAACTTCCGGGACTGTCGTTCCCATTCCATTATCTTCCTCAAACTCATCGCGAGATTTGACGTGAATTCTTTGAATCAATTCATTCGCGAGATTTTTTCCAATATTTTCAACATCATTTTTATTAAGATCACCTTTCAAAAACATCAAAGTCGAACTGTGAACATGTTTATCCTCTTCAAATTTTTCTTTTAATAAATCCTCGAGACTTTCTTTTGCAGTGGTCCCGACATTATCTGTGACTCCAGGCAGAAATCCGATCTCTAAGGCAAAATCTGCATTATCAAACTCAGACGGCGCATCTATCTTGTATTCCTGAATCACAGGATTTGAAAGCATTTCAGCAATTTTTTTGAGTTGTTCGTCTGAAAAATCTTTATTGACTGTATATACCTCGATGATTTTTGCTTTTTCCACGTTAAATCCGAGCGAAGATAATTTTTTCTGCATCATGTCAGATTTCGCATCGTTTACTTTTGTCGAAATTTCAATTCTGTGTGCCATTTAGATAGTTTATTAAATGCGGCCTGTTGCGAGTTTGAATTGTCTACGAGGAAGTCCTTTCTCAAAGTTTGATCGTGCATCTAAGAAATATCCCTCTTTTATTATTCCAGTTTTTTTATCAATACGTGCTAAGAATACTCCTGGCCCTGATTTATAACCTTTGGTAACCATTTGTTTTTTCTTTCGTTTTGGGACAGTACCATCAAGCTCTTCTTCTGTATATGGTTCTTGATCATAATGATAGAGTCCTGCTAGATTGCTATCTACAGCATTTGCGTAAGCTCTGTTTCCATGATTGTCTCCATGGAAAATATAAAAAGCCCGATCATTATCTTCAATATATTTTTTTGCCATTCTTTGTATTGCCCTAAATCCATGCATGTCATATTTGTTTTCTTCTCCGGGATTTCCAAGTCCATGTCCATACATGTGTTGTTTTGGTGAAACATGATTTGCAAAAATTACTGAATGTCCGTTTGCAGATGCTTCTTTAAAAGTTTGTTCACAGAAGTTTTTTTGATTATGTGTAATATATTTATTTCCTTTATTTAAACAAATAATAGTTAGGGCAGTATCTTTTCGAAATTGGAAACTGAAAGCTTCATCACCAATTTCTTTATAGTTATGTAGGGTGTGTTTGAAAATGTGTCTATAGTCTTCAAAAGTTCCGTTTTTACGCACATCGTGATTGCCATTTATAAAAGCCATGGCAAGGCCTTCAATACTGTCGAATTTTTCAAGTTCAGCCATTGATGAGGCTATTCTGTCTATATATTCCCATTTTTTTCTTGTTTTTGGAGTGTCTGATGTATAGTCACCCAGACCAAGGACACTAATTGATCCTAATTTTTTTATCATTCCTGGGAGTTTTTTTTGAAGATCAGCAAGATAAAGTTGTCTAGGGATTTCGTCTTCGTCTGAAGATTGTTGGGCTATATCTTTTGGGTTGGGATAGCGATTTCTTTTTTTGTCGTCAGCATCTCCAAATGCTAGTAAAAAGGTTTCACCTTCTCTTGCAGGAGGGATATCTTTTAGACTTAGATTTTTAATTTTATGTGCTAGTAGTGAAATTTTTGATGGTCTCAAATATTCAATCAATTCATTTAATCTTGTGTGATAACGCCTCCTTGGCCCTTCTGGCAGGGTTTCTGGGTTTGGTCGCATAAGCCTTTCTGCTCTGCGTGGTGTAGGCGATTTTTGGGCTGGTCGAGGTCGAGGAGGTCTTATTGTGAAGCGGGCTGTTTTAGTTGGGGTTTTTTTCACAGCTCTTTTTTTTCTTTCACCTAGCTTAATTGTAAACCTTGTGATTCCTTTAGGGGGGGCAGTTAGAGCATTTCTTAACTCTTCTGTAATAGGTGTTGTTCTTTTTCCTAGAACAACCCTTTTTTTAGGAGTGTCACCGCTTTCGCTTGGTTTGTCTCTTCTCATTTTTAAATTATTTAAAGTCCTTTTCCACAACATTTTTTGAATTTTTTTCCGCTTCCGCATGTGCATGGTTCATTTCGTCCGACTTTTTCTATTGGAGCGGATTGAGCTGCGGCAGGAGTTGTAGTTGTTGTGAAAGTTGATTTTGTGATTGAGTCATCGTCATCAGTAACTTTGATTATGCGTGGGGCTTGTGCTGTTGGTGTCGGCCTTACTACTGCGGGATTTTCTGCAGAACGATTTCCAGAAAGAGGGGACATGATCTGATTTTCATTTGTGCTCGTATTTTTAACTTCAGATTTTTGAAGTATTTGAGTTGGGATTGCTTTTTCAAGATCGATTTTAAATAAAGTGTTTACAGTGTTGTTTTTGATTATTGAAAGCATTTCATTAAACATTTCAAAAGCCTGACCTTTGTATTCGATTAAAGGATCTTTTTGAGCATATCCGCTAAATGCAACATTTTCGCGGAGACGCGTCATTGAGTCTATGTGCTCCATCCAAAGAGTGTCGTTTGCGCGGAGATAGACTGCTTTTTCGAGTGATCGCATGATTTTGCTATCTGGGAGAGTTTTTTCGCGAGTTTTATATGTATCGTCAAGATAAGTTTTTGCTTTTTCTATTAAAGCGTCCTGGTCTGTGATTTTTTCCAGGTCTGCTTGAGTGAGGTCTCCTTTGTGGATTGCTGAAAGGGCTTCGTGGATTTCTTTGTAATCCCATTCTTTTTGTTTGCGGGCTTCTGTGTGATTTCGGACGATTCCTTCAGCAGTTTCTTCGATCATTTCATTTATATCTTCGTAACAGTCTTCTTTTTTAAGGAATTTCTGCCGTTTTTTGTAAATGATTTCTCGATGAACGTTCATTATATCGTCGTATTCAACCAAGTGTTTTCTTATATCAAAGTTTCGACCTTCTACTTTTTTCTGAGCACTTTCTATGGAACGCGAAATCATTCTATTTTCAATTGGCATGTCTTCTGGAAATTTGAGCATATCCATCATGCCTTTAATTTTTTCTCCACCAAACAAACGCATTAATTCATCTTCCATTGAAACGAAAAATTGGCTTGCTCCTGGGTCTCCCTGACGACCTGAACGTCCACGAAGCTGATTGTCTATTCTGCGGGCTTCATGTCTTTCTGTGCCAAGCACGAAAAGTCCACCGAGCTCTTTTATATTTTCACCGAGTTTGATATCAGTACCACGACCTGCCATGTTTGTTGCTATGGTGACTGCTCCTTTTTGGCCGGCCTGAGCTATTATCTCTGCTTCTCTTTCGTGATGCTTTGCGTTTAAGACGTTATGCTTGACGCCTTCGAGATCCAATAATTTGCTTAAGATTTCGGACTTTTCTACTGAAATTGTTCCAACTAAAGCTGGCTGCCCTTTGTCATGGAGCTCTTTAATCTTTTTTGCAATAGCCATTAATTTGCCTTTTTGCGTTTTATAAATAGAGTCTTGAGCATCGTCTCTTACAATTGGTTTATTTGTTGGAATTTCATAAGTTTCAAGTCCGTAAATTTGATAAAATTCTTCAGCCTCAGTTTTTGCTGTACCAGTCATTCCGGCAAGTTTATCAAATATTCTAAAATAATTTTGGAATGTTACGGTTGAAAGTGTGCGGGATTCTCGCTTAACTTCAACGTTTTCTTTTGCTTCAATGGCTTGGTGAAGTCCGTGAGAATACCGTCTTCCAGGCATTAAACGGCCTGTAAATTCATCGATTATGACTATTTGGCCATCTTGAATCATGTAATCAGTATCTGCCTTGAAACAACATTTTGAACGGAGAGCTTGCTCAATGTGATGAACTTCTGCGAAACCTGTGTCTGTGTAAATATTGTCAACTCCGAGGACTTGTTCCATTTTCGCTATACCTTCTTCTGATAAAGTTACTGTTTTGGTTTTTTCATCAACATCGTAGTGTGTGTTCTCTGATAATTGATCAATTAACGCTGAATATTTTTTGTATTTTGCAGTTGATTCTTCTGCTGGCGCGGAAATGATTAGGGGAGTTCGGGCTTCGTCTATCAGGATTGAATCCACTTCGTCCACGATTGCGTAATGGAGGTTTCTTTGAACAATGTTATCTGGATTTGTGGTCATGTTGTCGCGGAGATAGTCAAATCCGAATTCGTTATTTGTTCCATAAGTAATGTCTTGCTCGTAGGCAGCTTTTTTTTGATCATGAGGCATGCCATGTACACTTACCCCGACCGATAAGCCGAGATAGTTATAAAGTCCACTCATCCATTCAGCATCACGTTGAGCCAGGTATTCATTTACAGTAACCACAAATACGCCTTTTTCAGTGAGTGCGTTTAGGTAGACTGCCATAGTACAAACCAAAGTTTTTCCTTCACCTGTTTTCATCTCAGAAATATTTCCCTTATGCAAAACGATTCCTCCAAGAAGCTGTACGTCGTAGGGGATCATGTTCCATTCAATCTCTTTATCGCGGACTTGCCATTTTGCGCCCATTAAGTGACGGCAGGCAGTTTTGACGAGGGCAAAGGCCTCAGGCATGAGATCGTCGACAGTTTCTCCGTTTTTTAGGCGTTCTTTGAATTCTGCAGTTTTGGCCTGGACTGCATCTTTGTCCTTTATTTCATCTTGGAATTTTTTTTCGATTGTGATGATTTTTTCAACTAAAGGCCAAAGCTTTTTCAAGGCCTTTTCGTTTTGGTCTCCAAGTAACTTATTTAATACTTTTCTAATCATATTCGTTTTGTTTACGAATGGGATTTTAGCATTTGTAAAGAGATTTTGGAATAAGTTTTATTCCTTGTAACCCTTTAAAATAACTTTGATTGTTTTGAAGATTAGTTTGATGTCGCGCATAAGGGACCAGTTTTCGATGTAGAAGCGATCGAGCTTTATTTCGTCTTCGAAAGTTAGGTCTGAACGGCCAGAGGTTTGAGGGAGGCCGGTAAGTCCTGGTTTTATGGTTAGGACGAAACGGTGGTGTCTGGAGTATTTTGCGACTTCTTCGGGGAGGTGTGGCCGTGGGCCGACTAGGCTTACGTTTCCGATTAGGACATTCCAAAGTTGTGGGAGTTCGTCGATCGAGGTCTTTCTGATGAATTTGCCGACTTTTGTGATGCGTGGGTCGATTTTGATTTTTACTAATGGACCGTCTGTGCGCGTGTTTTTTTTGGCGAGCGCGGTATATCTCAGCTCGTGCGTATTTGGGTACATTGAGCGGAATTTGTAGAATTTGAAAAGTTTGCCGTGCTGGCCGACTCGTTTTGCAGGGGCGCCGTTGTCGAGTTTTGAAAATAGGATTGGGCCTTTTGAATTTATTTTTATTGCAATGGCTGTCGCGAGCATGATGGGGGAGAGAATGATGAGACCAAAGGTTGAGCCTAGGATGTCGACGATTCGTTTTATTACTTTGCCCCAGCCGTCTAATGGTGTTGGTTTTAAGTTTATTATCGGAATTGAATGAAGGGTTTCGACTTCGATGTTTGTTCTGCGGACGTCTATCAGGTCTGGTGTGAAACGGTATGAAACGTGATATAGATCGCAAAGTTCTAAGATGTCTTCTGCCTGAGCTTCTGAGAGATCGGATCTTGTTTGGATGACTTCGTCGATTTTGCGTTTCTTTAAAATGTATTCTAATTTGCTTATTGAACCTAAGACTTTTGAGTTGGGTTTTTTGTGGCCGACGATTCCGACGATTTTGTAACTTAAATTATTAGAAAGTAGTGACATTAATTCTTTTGTGACATTGTTGTTTCCAATGAATAAAAGTTTTCGTTTGCCGATGCCGTTTTTTAGAAAAATTATTTGAGCAATTTTGACTAAACCTCTTCCGAAAATTATAAAAATGTAAGTTAAGGTCCAGCCGTAGAGGATTGCGAGTCTGGAGAATGGAAATGTTCTTGTGAAAAAGAAATATGTGATGATGGCCATTGCCCAGATGCCGCAGAGGATTGTGGTTTTTTTTGTTTCTTTGGAAAAGGTGTGTGTAGTTTTTAAGGTGTACATTTTTCCGAAAATAAAGACTAGCAAGAGTGCGAGAGCTGCGGAGATGCTGAAGATGAGGTAGGCTTTTTCAGTTGGGAGAACGGCGTAGTCTATTGGTTTAGCAAAGCCTGGAATGGGTTCTGTTAAAAGTCGCAATCGATATGCTGCCAGGAATGCTAAGATTGTCATCAAAAAGTCGATGGGGATTTTGACTGTGCCGAAGAAGATTTCGAATTTTTTCATATTTCAGGTAGGAATTTTTTTAAAAGAGCTCTTAAAGGGGCCGATTAAGGCCCCGAGAACAAGTTGTCATAAGCCGAGTTCTGTACTTGTCGCGGTCGCGGATGCGATTTGCGAGCGAAGTGTGATCATCTATCTGGCCCCGATTTGTGGGGGTCGAGCGGTGAGAGAGTTTTTTTACATTTGGGGGTAAAAGACTCTTCCATCTCACTTTGCACCTCGTAGGGTTTACCAACTTCCATGTTATCGCCTGGCCGCAAATAAATGCGATGTTTGTGGCGAAGATCTGGTATGTCCCCGCTAAGCGGGGCTTTTCACCTTTCCTCTGGGTAGGTCGCGAGGTCGCGACTTTAAGCCAAAGTAGTATTGTCTCTGTGGCACTTTCCCTTAGATCCGCTTTGGATAAATCCTCTTCGGTCTACGGCGCGGTGTTACCGGCTACGATTTCCCATGGTGCTCGGACTTTCCTCCCGTAAGAATTGGGCGCTTTTAAGGGCGCTGATTTCGCTTATAAAAGCGAAAATCCACTTCTTAAAGGCAATCACTCAAACTTGTTTAAGAGCGAAGGTTATTATAGTGTTTTTTAGGAGAAATGCAAGGTTTTGAGGGGTCAAAAGTCCAGGATCTGGCTCTCTGAGAAGTTTGCGAGTTTTAGGGTTTTTTGGGGGTCTGATGGGAGAGCGGAGAGTGGGGCGCAGCCGACGAGTTCGGATTGGAGAACGGGGACAGAGGCGGCTGCGGCTAATTTTTCTATCTGTTTGAACACCTTTAGAGGAGGTGAAATTTTGTAATCAGTTAAATTCATGGAGATTTGGACGATGTCGCGGGAGTGGAGGTGTAAACCGAGGGCTTTTACGTTTTTGAGGCCACCGTCTGTTTCGCGCACTTTTGCGGCGATTTCTTTGGCTAATTTGAGATCACTTGAGTCTAGGTTTATATTGAATGCTATTAAGATGTCCCGGACGCCGACTACTGAATATCCAGCTGTGCCGCTTGCTTTTGGGCCGAAATCTGGCTCGAGATCCGCATGATTTTTCCTGATATAGGCCAGATTGGTTTTTTCTGGGGACGCGGCGGATTTTTCATATAGGAATACTGGAATATTGAGTTCTGAGCCGATTCTTTCACTTAATTCTTCAGATAAGGCAATTGCCTCCTTATCTGTTATTCCTTTTAGTGGAATTAATGGAATTACGTCTGTTGCGCCGATTCTGGGATGAATTCCCTGGTGGGCGTGTAGGTTTATCAGGTTAGCGGCTGTTTTTGTAACCTGATAGGCTGCCTCGATCACTTTAGAAGGTTCTCCTAAAAAAGTAAAAACTGATCTGTTATGATCTGGATCCAGGTGAATGTCGAGCAATTTTACTCCTTCCACATTCAAAATCGCCTTTTTCAGGGAATTTATGGTGTTCTTATCTGTTCCTTCAGAGAAATTAGGTACGCATTCAAGTATTTTTTGCATACTTTTACTTTAATTCTTCAGAAAAAAGATGCAAGGGCAAGTGAGGGTTGACAAAATACACTATCCAGGTATAATCAGAGGCTAAAATTTAACCCTTATCCTATGTTTAAAAAAGCATTTTATTGCATTTTAGGTCTAATGATTTTGATGAGTTTTCCAGCGAGTATGGTTGCTGATCAGATGAAAGATACCTGGGAAATGGATCCAGTTTTAGATTTTCAGGCTTCAGAGGGAGATCAGTTTATTGCGGATCTTGAGAATGGAATGGGCTATCTGGTAAATGAGGAAAGGCAATATTTTACGACTTTTCAGTTGCTTTCAGGTCAAAAAAGAAATGTTTGTTATATTGGAAGGTGTTATTTTGCTGCAACTCCAGAGCAGACTTGGGTTGTTAAGGAGGAAAATATACAGGGAGATCGGGTTACTTTTTCAGAAAGTGGTGAATTTTTCCGAATGTTTGAAGATGACAGCCGAACTTCTTATGGAATTCATGGTTATAAATATTTTCAGGATAATATTGATAAGGGGAAAAAGTTTGTGAGTATGGGATGTTTGCTTGTTGCGGATGATGTTTTGGATGTTATTGAGGCGAGTTTTGTTGCTAACGGGGAAGAATTGACTGTAATAACAAAAAAGGAAGTCCCAACGACCTCCTTACTAAGTAATTTACTTGTGATATAGATTTGCGATTAAGGTCGCATGTTATTTTTTCTTTTTCTTATTCTTAAGTTTTGCGAATTCTCTCTGAAAGAATCGAACTTCATTCAAGCATTCTTTTGCTTTTTGATTTTCAGGTTCAACTTGTAATGTTTTCTTGAAAAGTTGAGCTGATTTTTCGAAATTTTTCTCATTTAAATATAAAACTCCAAGATCATTTAGGATTAAAGGATCGTTTGGAGCTAAAAATAGAGATCTTTCTAAGATAATAATGCCTCTTTTCTTTTGTCCGTAATGATACATGCTCCATCCAAGGCATCTTAGGATTTCTGGATGGTTAGGGTAAAATTCGTCTGCTACTTCAAGAAGTTTGACTGAAGGTTCCCATTCTCCTGTGCATGAATAAACAAATCCAAGTAAGTAATTTGAATTCGCGCTGCTTTTGTTGATTTTCAAAGCTTGTTTAAGTGCTTTTTCTGCTTTGTCGTATTTTCTTAAGCTTAAATAGTTATCACCGATTTCTTCATAAGCTTCTACGCAGTGCAAGTCTTTTAACAATATTTTTTCACAAATATTAATCGCTTCATTATGTTTCCCCTCATTTTTCATTTTGTCAGCTTCTTCTATGAGTGGGTGTGTTTCTTTTAGATCTTGAGGCATTTTTTATTTG
>SDBT01009884.1_pt1 | contig 15442 bp, 13 predicted proteins | sample 2277101 | NCBI WGS metagenome assembly SDBT01 (sample SAMN10404973, study PRJNA504765) | marine sediment metagenome | isolation source: marine sediment core GS10_PC15, 103 cmbsf | place: Arctic Ocean: Southern Knipovich Ridge | collected 2010 | reverse complement strand
TCATATTCCCACGAAAACACACAAAGGACTTTGTAGAGTTGCTCATTACCAACAAAATTACACCGATCATAATGGCAGAAAATACCATACATCACTGGGAAATAGAAAAGGGCACGCCAGCTACTATGTATCACGTTGAACGTAAACAAGATCTGGCAACTGAATTGTTTTATTGGAGTGTGATACCCGTTGATCTTCCTGCGAGCAACCGTGTGCCAAGGGAAGCTGTGGTGCTTTTGGCAAAGCCGCATCATGTACATGTACCAATTGGTATTACCTTGGCAAGTGACAACCCAAATCTCTTGCTGCCTGATATCTACGTGAAAAAAGGTATTGCGGCTATTTCTAACGCGCTTTACCTTCTCAACTTACGTCACTTCTTTGGACAGCTTGGCGTTATGCTAAAGAAAGAAAAGGGTCGCTACCAAATTAAAGTTACCGGATAGACTATTTCTTGAATTGATCCTTGTACAACCGCCCTATTTCTTTTACCGTGGTTACCTCTGCTGCTGATTTGTCTGGGCGATAGCCCATAAACCGCGGAAAGCGCAGTGCGTAACCAAGTTTCTCTTTTGTTTTTCCGGCGGCATGTACAGGAGACACGGTTATCTCATCGGCACGAACTAATACCACCAGCTCAGGAGAAGTCCATACGTCTGGCTCTAAATCTTTGTGGCTGACCACATTTTTTGGTTTATTTTTGACCGCAAGCGCATCACATTTTTTTCTCAGCTCAACCCAACCTTTGTCTTTTAACCCGGTACCTATTTTTGCCACCGTTTCAAAGCGGTCTTCTTGTTTGTTGTACACCCCAACTAAAAACGCACCTATGCCAAAGCCTGCACGCTTGCCCCTGCCCGCGTAATACCCAAGCACCACACAATCGATAGTGTCTTCTAGGTGGCCTTCTTCTTGGCGTTTTAGTTTAATCCAATTAAAGTTTCGCTTGCCTGGCCGATACACAGAATCTGGGCGCTTAACCACCAACCCTTCCAAGCCGGAGGCAATATTTTTGGTGAAATAATCTTCTAGTTGTTTTGCGGTGTTGATTTCTACTTCTTCAATCACTTGGACCGTAGCTGTTTTAAGGCCTTTGCAAATCTTGAGTAACTTTTTACGGCGATCTTCATGCGTACCGCTTAATAATTCTTTGCCATCCAAAAACAGTACATCAAACAGAAACACGCGCAGCGGTAGCTCTTCCATTGCCTTTTCAATGCCATGCTTTCTTTTACGTTTTACCGTTTCTTGAAAGGGCAAAAAGCTCCCGGTGTGCTGATCGTATACAATTGCCTCACCCTCGCAGATAAGTTCCTTAACTGGCAACTGTGCCACCGCTTTGGTCAGATCCGGAAACATGTGAGACATATCTTGCAAATTGCGCGAGAAAAAATGAACTTTTGGTGTTTTTTTTGTTTTATCAACATGAATTTGCAACCTGAATCCATCAAGCTTTGGTTGCGCGATGCATGTGCCGATTTTTTCTATAATCGCTTTTGCTGTTGGCAGACGTTCTGCAGCTGCTGGACGAATTGGAATGCCAACTTTGGCGTGCATTTTCTCAATGGCTTTTATGCCATCTTCTTTCAGCACTAAAGCGATGTACCCAATATCAGCACACACGTTGTAGGCATCTTCAATTATGCTGCGCAGTGATTTATCACCCACCTCCATCCAAGAAAGCGCATCAACCACCGTCATATCAGAAAAACCAAGACGCAGTTTGCCAATTATCACGCGCACCACATATTTTGCTGATGTCGTATCAAGTTCGCCAAGTAATTCTTTAATGAACTTTGCTTTTTTCTCCTGCGAACCTTCACCACTGATTGCTTCAATATCATGCAATGCTTTGTAGACTTGTTTGACCGTCAAATTTTTTGCGGGCACCCAATCCCAATCTGCTATCACCGAGCCCAAATCACCAACTTTTTTGGCATTCTTTTTGACAGTATCTTCAGTAAGGTTTAAAAATTTCGCCACCACCTTAATCATCGTTTTTTCAGCCACATTAAATTGTGTACCAACGTGCGGTGGATTAAGTTGCCCAAGAGAAAGGTTGCAAATAATTTCTGCCTCTGCAGGCGTCGCTTTTTTGAGCAAATCTGCAAGCAACTTGGTCATAGCCAAGCGGCCCGAGGTTTCTTCTATTTCTGCAAATGTGTGTGCGACATCTTTAAAGTTCACTAAGAAGCCTTTTCAACAATACGAGTCAGCATGAGTTTGAACCGTTCATTCATTTGAACAAAATCGAAACCAAGTATAGCACCTGGCGACTGAATGTAACGCCTTTTACACAAGGGCAAAAAACAACCCCTACTCGAGGGGTTATTTTGGAATCTAGAAACCTCCCGGAATTTCTTGTTCCTGAATTTCTTGTCCCGGACCCGTGAAACCTCCTGGAATTTCTTGTTCCGGAACCGATGGCATCACTTCACTTCCATGAATCTCTTGTCCCGGAAAACCTCCCGGAATTTCTTGTTCCGGTGTTGTTGGCATCACTTCACCTCCAGGAATCTCTCCCCCTGGTACTGACCCCATACCCGCGGGCTCCATGCCTGTTCCACTGCTTGTAGCAAGACTTGTTACTTCATGTATTTTGTTGAATTCTTTGACCTTGCCCAAAAGCTCATCTTTACCATGCTCGTAGAAATCAACTACCAAAAAGTTTGGTGATCTATCTAATCCATGCTTTGTTTTGTAGTGAAGAAGTCTCTTGTTTACAACACCAGCTTTATTTACTTTTTTTGCTTCTCCTTTGGAGCCGCCAGTACCTTTTGTAACAAAATGCCACATAAGCCACAGTTTGTTACGAGGTGATTCATTGCGTTTTTCATAATTGCTTCTGCCACGACCAATTATTCCTTTGTTGTCATTTTGAAGTTGACCTGCATTTTTATAATCCCAATCTGTTTCAAAAATAAATGCTTTTTGATCATTAAAAAGACTGCCCGGTCGACCTTTAGGGTTATACTCCAATTTAGAACTACTAAACACCACAAGACGTTTATTAGAATTAATCATTTGTTGTAATGTTGGCCATGCCTTACCTTTATCTTGTAGATGCATATACTGCCAAAGCCCGGCTTTTTTAAATGCATCCCTAATCGATGAGTAGTTTGGATTGTGAACCTCAAGTAATAGCGTCAAAACCTCATTTTTGTTTTTATCAAGAAATTTTTTAATTTTTGGCAAAAACTTTTCGATTTCTATTGCAGATTTGTCAAAATCACACGGCTGAAGCCCCGTGAATTCATATATAGTTTTTAAGCTCTTTGGAATTTTATTTTTGCTCAAGCCGTGGCACATATATACCTTTTTTCTACTTTTATGAACCGGCAATTTCATAAACCTAATGCCATCTTGAAGCTGTTGCTCAATCGATTTGCTTTGATTAGTTACAGAAATATCATCAATTGCGTTTTTTGTAGTGGTAGCATTATGGGTACCAAGATAGGTAACCTCATTGTAGCGGCGTTTACAAAGATCCACAGCCCCATTACATTGCATAGCGTCCGCGCATATTACAAATCCCAAACCTATCGTTAAAATTAATTCTTTCATATGTATCTCCTTTTTTTCATACACACACAGATTATATCGATCTGCCAACTCCTACCTCAACAATACGAGTCAGCATGAGTTTGAACCGTTCATTCATTTGATTAAAGCCAAAACCTAATATAGCGTCTGGCGACTGAATGTAACGCCTTTGTGGTGTGTATCTAAAAAAGCTCATAACCATCAAATCAAAAAGTATCATAGCTTCTTTTGTTTGGATCATATGCCGGCGAAATTCATCATCATAAAACATACCAAGAAACTCAACCAGAGAGTCTTTAATCGCCTCCATATGAAACTGAAAACCATACACACGATCAGTAAACCGAATGGCCTGGCGCGGACAACCGCCACTTGTTGCAAGTACTACTGCATCAGCAGGTAATCCAGCCATAAAGGCATGCCAATGAAATGAGCACATTTTATGCGGAAGACCTTCAAAAACTGGATCTTGCTTTCCTGCCTCGGTTAATTCTATAGGAAAAAAGCCAATTTCTTTGTTCGGACTTTTTTCTATATGGGCACCCAATGTTTCGCTCAGCAACTGCATACCCAAACAAATACCAAGGACACATTTTTGATGCGCAATCGCTCGTTCAATAAACTCGATTTCATCATATAAGTAGGGGAATTTTTCTATTTCCCATATATTCTGCGGGCCACCGGTAATAATCAAAAAATCGAATGTGCTTACATCAGGCAATTGTTCACCTACGTAAGAACGCGTTACCGAAACGGTATGATTATTCTCCTGAGCCCACGCTTTGATAACGCGCAGCTTTTGAAACGGCGTATGGGTAATACAGTGGACGCGAACTGCTGTAGCATGAAAATGAATGCTCAAGAGAAAAAAGAAAAAAAGCTTCTTCACTGACTCCCCCTTTTTCTAGGTTATTTTTTGGCCCTGATCAAATAGGTTTGCGCTTGCCCGCTCTCAAAAGCTTTTAATTGCAGTGTCCAGCTCTCAAGATATTCATTAAATTGATCTTCACCAAATTTTTTCCTAACTTCTTGCCCCTTTTGACCTGCTAAGTTTCGCAAATCATCACGTGTTTCTTCAATAGTTATGTCAGAAGTATTTTTTAACTCGACATTTTCGAACCCTGCTTTTTGAAGAACATCGCGATATTCATTTGGCGTGATAAGATGCATAATCAGGCCATCAGCAACCACAAATTTCTCCATTTCTTGGCTATACTTTGGAGTGCTGTGCAACCAATCAAAGATTCTCACCTCACCGCCTGGTTTTAAAACACGTAGCGCTTCTTTAAAAAGTTTGAGCTTGTTTTTAACGTGCAAGATACTCTCTTTGGAAAAAACGACATCAAAGTGATTGTCTTGAAAGGGCAAATTCGCTTCAGGAGCAATGATTTGAAACAGCACGCGATCGGTAAAATTTGTTTTTGCCAACGCTGCTTGGGCCTTAATAATAACATTCGGTTCAACATCAATGCCAACAACGCACGCGCCGTGTTTTTGTGCTAGATAAAGCGCAGGGCCGCCAATACCACAACCGATATCTAAAAGTTTTTTATCTTTTAGATCAAGCCCTTCAAACATAAAATCAACATGCTTGCTACCGCCCGGGCTCAAAAACCCTTCTCCCCACAGGGTCTCAAGTAGAGCGACAAACTGATCATCATACTGGACTTCACGCGTCCTTTTGGTTTGGCGAGCTTTTGCGCAAACAAACACGCCGTAGCCGAGCACAGCTATCGCGAAAAAAGCCAACAGTATGTTGATCATCTTAAGATCCTTTGCCCATATAATTTTTAATATTGCTCCGATGCAAGAACAAGCACCATGTCGCAATTACCACCGCCAATTGCACCATCACCGGCTGATCATGAAACCAAAAATGAGAAAAAATGGGAAGAGAAAGCATCGCCATGACTGAAGCCATACCAACAACCCTGGTTAGGGCAAACGCTAGCAGCCATACAATAAACATGGCAAGCAACAATTGCGGATGTAATGCCAAGAGAATACCGAAAGTGGTGGAAATTCCTTTCCCGCCACGAAGTTGTAAAAAAATAGAACAGCCATTGCCGAATAAGAAGGCAATAGCTGCTCCAATTAAGACGTATTGGCTGAACCCAAGATAATTCAAAGTCATTAAATAGGCAAATGCTTTAAAACTATCTAAGAAAAAAACGATAAAAAAATATTTTAATCCAAGCATGCGTGCAACATTGGTTGCTCCAATATTACCCGAACCATATTTGCGAACATCAATACCACGAGTGAAACCAACGAGAAGTCCCGTAGGAATAGAACCAATAAAATAAGCAACTAAAAAAATAAATGCATCAGACACGATCGTGTTCCTTTAGTATATGAACTGGTTGATTTTTTTGTTCAATTGATCGAATAAATCCCTTGTAGTACTGGTATGCCGAAAACAAAGAAAGAAAGATGGATACGAACAACAGCCCTGCTTCCAAACCATTCCACATTGGAGCTTGTACAGTACCTAGATCTTGAAACGGATTCATGATGATGACCGTCAACGTAAGCATCTGTAATGCCGTTTTGAACTTGCCGATCGCAGAAACAGCTACAGTAACATTGTTTTCAAGCGCCACCTGGCGCAAACCCATGACAAAAATTTCACGGCCTATGAGCAGGACTACCCAATAGAAAAATATTTTTTCAGCTGCCAGTAAGGCAATCAACGTTGAGTACACTAAAAACTTATCTGCTATCGGATCCAACACCTTGCCAACCCGAGTCTCAAGGCCATATTTACGCGCCAAATAGCCATCCAGAAAATCTGTCAGACCAAATAAAATAAAAATAAAGCCCAATACCAGATTGAGCCACAGAAGATTTAGCGGCAAGCAATATACCAACAAAAGTGGAAGAAAAAGAGGAGATACAATCAAACGAATTAAAGTCAGAAGGGTTGGTAGATTGATAGCATTCATTGGCACCACAAAAAATGGTAGCGGCGCAGGGACTTGAACCCCGGACCTACGGATTATGATTCCGTCGCTCTAACCACCTGAGCTACGCCGCCACAAGAGTTATTTCAATACGGTAAAGTATAGCTAAATTTTTAGTTTTTGCACGTTAAAAGCGTCTAAATAGGCATTAAATAGCGATCTCAGGAAGAAAAGACCAGTAATCAACGTTGAGATAATCCCAAGCATCATCGTTACAGCAAACCCTTGAATTGGGCCGGTGCCAAACTTATAGAGCACAATACCTACAATGAACGTCGTAATATTCGCATCTAAAATTACCTTCATAGCGCTGGAGAAACCTGAGTTAACCGCTCGCTTGACAGTGAGGCCCTCTGCAAGCTCCTCTTTGATTCGCTCGTAAATTAAAATTGAGGCATCAATAGCCATACCAACGGTAAGAACCATACCAGCTATACCCGGCATAGTCAGTGTTGCACCAATACGCGACAAGAAAAAGAGCGTGAGTAACAGATTGAAAAGCAAGGCAATAAACGCAAATAGCCCCGCAATTTTGTAGTAAAAAAGACTAAAAATAAGTAGCAAGCCAAGACCAACAATGCAGGACATAAATCCTTGCCTAATAGATTCAGCACCAAGTGATGGCCCAATTTGGCGTTCTTCTTCAAAGGTAACCGGCGCTACAAATGCGCCAGATTTGAGTAGCAACGCCAGCTCTTTTGCTTCCTCTGAACTGCGCATGCCAGTAATTTGCCCGTTATCTTTTATGCCAGAATTGATTCGTGGTGCGGTAATCACCACGCCATCGAGCACAACGGCCAATGGCTTATAAATATTTTTGCTGGTCAAATCGTAGAATTTATTACCGCCTTCTGGACTAAATTTAAAGTTCACAACAACTTCTGCGCCAGTCTTCCCACCAATGCTTGGCTGCGCATCGCGCAGTGCAGTGCCGGTAACTTCGGCATATTTTGAAACAAGATAATAGGTGCCATCTCGTCCAGGTAAAATTTCTTTGGTTCCCGGCAACTCTCCATCAAGCTCATACAGGATATCCTCTTCACTTTTACCAACACGATCGACAATTTTGAACTCAAGTTTTGCCGCTTTACCAATCATCGCTTTTGCTTGTTGCGGATCTGATACATCAGGCAATTCTACAATGATATTTTTTTCACCTTGTATTGCTATGGAAATTTCGGCAACACTCATTTTATCAAGACGCATACGCAATACTTCGATATTACTTTTCACTGCATCTTTTTTGATACGCTTGATTTTGGCATCGGCTAAACCAAATTTTACTTGGGACCCTTGCACCGTTTGCCTAAGTGTAGGATCATCTGTTCTTAGAAAACTTGCTGCTTCTTGTGCAGCATTGGTAGAAGCAAAGGTAAGTACTACTTGATTGTTTTCAATCTTCTTTTCTGTAGGTTCCTTCGCTTTGATTTTTTTTAACTTACCCGGAATAGCGTGCATGATTTCTATAAGCTCAGATTCTATGGCTTTATCGGTTTGCACTTCTAGAGTGATGTAGGTACCACCAACAAGATCAATACCAAAACGCAATCTTTGTCGTAATGGATAAACAAAATACATGGCAAACACAGCCAAAACAATCCAGAGGGAAAAACCTGAAACCGATAATTTACGAGCGTTACTCATGCAGAGCTCCTTTTTACATGAAGGTATAAAAAAATTTATCTGGTGCCGAAGAGGGGACTCGAACCCCTACAGGATTTCTCCCACAGCCCCCTCAAGGCTGCGTGTCTACCAATTCCACCACTTCGGCAGGTGATTGGATACAGAAAGAAATGGTATCATATTTGCTAAACCTTAGCAATCTCAAACCTACCAAAAAACACAAAAAAAAGAGCACTCATTTGAGTGCCCTTTCTCATACTACATTTGATAAATTACGTATTAAATTATTTTTACTCTTTTTTTTCTACCGATCGCTCTTTGTCCTCAGCAGATTCCTCTACAACCTCTTCTTCTGCTGCCCCTTCTTCTATTACCTTCTCACCTGCTCCCATTTCAGCTGTTGATTCTTCTGCTTCTTCTTCAGCTGGCATTTCCTCTTCTTCCGCAGGTTCCTCTTCCATCATTTCTTCTTCTGAAACTTCTTCTGCCGGAACTTCCTCTTCACCAGCTTCGGGCTCCTCAGCCTCTTCTTCCATCTCGGCCGGAGCTTCTTCCGCCGGCTCCTCTTCAGAAACTTCTTCGGCAACAGCTTCCTCTTCTACCGCCTCTTCTGCCTCGGGTGCAGGAGTAGGTGCAGCTTCGGCAGGAACAGCTTCAGCCGGCACTGGCTCTGGTGGTTTTCTACCAAAAAGATGCAAAACATAATCCATACTACTCATCAGCCAGCCACTCACTTTCACCAACCCCGCATGAACCCAACTAAATGCAGTGGTTCCATACGAAGAAATGGTAGCAAACCACCCTTTTGGTTCTGGTTTTATTTTTTCTACTTCTGGCTTAGGTGGTGGCGCCTCTTCTACTTTTTCCTCATCCTTGGTCAACTGCTCCACTTGTTTTTTAAGATCAAGCCCTTTTTCTTTAAGAGATTGTGCCGCAGATTTGACCGAACTTGTTTTTTCTTCTGCTGTTGAGGCAAGCATGTCAAAATGTTGTGAGAAAGGACCTTTAATGTATTCGTGAATTGCTTGGATATTTTTTCCTATGGTATCCATACCAAAATAGAGCTCACGCGCCTTTTTATCGCTCAACTCTTTGCCAATTGATTTTAGGTTTTGCCATGCTTGTTTTTCATAGCCGCGCGCCAAATTAATCTGCTCCATGAGTTTTTGTATTGCATCATCGATAGCATAATCAACTTTATTGATTGATTTTACATCGGTTCGCATTTTCTCAACGGTCTTTTTCTCTACATGTAACGATTCTAGGAACGTTCGTTCTTGTTCGTTCAGCATGCCCTCTTCTTCTCGCTCTTGCTGCATGCGGCTAACAAGACCATCGAGCACACCTTGTAACTCTCCCTGACTGAGGCCAATTTCGGTATAGAAAGGATCAAACACATCACGATCGAGCTCAGTACGCTTAGTGAAAAATCGCATGCGAGATTCCATAACATCGCCAACAAAGCCTTTTATTCGCTCATACTTAACTTGCGCCTTTTCCCACCACATACGTTTGAAAAGCCAATTGCCTTGCGGCTCTTCTATATCAACAGTATCAATACCCTCTATTTCATCCTCTTTCTTTTCTTCAGATTTTTCTGCAGGTTCTTCCTCGGCTTCTTCCTCAGCCGGTTCTTCTGCAGGTTCTTCCTCTGCTGGAGGTTCTTCTTCGGCAGGTTCCTCTTCAGCTGGAGGCTCTTCCTCCTCAGCTAGCGCTTCATCCTCAGCGGGGGCTTCTTCTTCGGCAGGAGCTTCTTCTTCAGGTTTTTCTTCGGCTTCTTCCTCAGCCGGTTCTTCAGCTGGAGGCTCTTCCTCAGCGGGAGCTTCTTCTTCCACAGAAGCTTCATCCTCAACAGGAGGTTCATCAACAGGAGCCTCTTCGTCAACCGGCTCTTCCTCCTCAGCGGGAGCTTCCTCCTCGGCAGGAGTTTCTTCTTCAGCCGGTTCTTCAGCTGGTGCATCCCCTTCTGCTGGAGCCTCTTCCGCGCCTTCTTCAGGCGCTAAGCCCTCTTGCTCAGTTAGCGTTTCCACTGTTGCTGGCTCTTCTTCTTCACCTTCTTCTTGAGCAATCACAAAAGGTGTTGAACTAACCAAAAATGCCAAAAGAAATATGAATAGATATGAGAACCTGCGCATGCTCAAAGCTCCTTTTTAACGAGTCCCTTGACTATAGGGCCTCCGATAACTCTTTTAACTCATTGAGCAACCCTTTTGAAAGTTCTTCTGCTTCCCATGAGGTGTAACTCCAGCGTACACCAGAATCAACGCGTGTAAGTACTGAGCGGTCACTCTTGATGTCGATAATATCAATTCGTACTACATTCATCAATGGATGAACCTCTGATGGTGCTCTTACAACACCAGCACGCCCTAAAATACTATACGCTACGTTCTCCCCATCCATGAAACACATCATTACTTTCTTCTGCCAAACCATGTTGTGATAACCAGTATGATCTTTATGGATTGAAATCAAAATACTTTCTAATCCTTTGGGAAAAACACACTGAATTGGTGTTGTATGAGGTAGACCCTTTTCAGAAAATGTAGCCAATACCCCCACCGTTCCTTTTTTTAATACCGCAATTAGATCTTCTGGTAGCTTTACGCCAACATGTTTCGCCATATATCCCCTAACACAATTAGGTTACTAATAAATAAACAACAACTTTTTTCTTAACGGGTTTGTTCAGCTAAATTTAAAGAGACAGTTTCACGACGATTTCATTTTCAACTGCTAAGCCTGCTGGCGTGAGCTGCAATCTATCATCACGCACTACAACAAGCTTGCGTTGTTCCAACTGAGCAATCTGCTTTTGCAATAGAATCTTTTGTTCGTTGGAATGACCGCCTAAAATATCATTACGGGTTATTCCTGCTGTTTGTCTAAGACCCAGCATAATTTTTTCCAAGTATATTTGCTCAGGTAATAACCGTTCGCTAAATGAAACAACATCTTTTCTTTGTTCAATCCCCTGCATATAGTTCATTAAATTTTTTTCATTTTGATAGCGTACCGTTCCATCAAATGAGCATGCGCCTAAACCAAATCCTCGATATGGTTTCCGTTGCCAATACATCCTGTTGTGTCGTGACTCATAACCGGGCAACGCAAAATTGGAAATCTCATATTGTTCAAATCCAAATTTTTTTAATTCATCAATTGACCAATAATACAAATCAACTGTTTCATCATCACACGGCAACGTCACCCGTTTTTTCTTCACATTAAAATACAGCAACGTATTTTCATGCACCGACAAAAAGTACATCGAAACATGCTTGATCGGCCATGTGACAACCTTCTTAATAAGCTCCTTCCACTCAGCAGCAGAAACGCCGGGGAGCCCTAGAATGAGATCAACCGAAATATTTTCAAAGATATCCTTTGCATGATCAAGCACAAAAAAAACATCTTCCGCCTTTTGGTGCCGGTTGAGTTTCTTTAGCACTGCGTCATTCAAGCTTTGCACCCCCACACTCAACCGATTAATACCAAGCTCTTTCCATAGCCCCAATTGTTCGGGTCTGATCGTTCCAGGATTAAGCTCAATGGTAACCTCAGAAGATGGGTTGAAATTAAACACACTTCTAAGTATACCGAACGTGTCAAGTAGCAACTCGTCTGGATAGGTGCTGGGCGTTCCACCACCAAAGTAAATCGTCTCCAGGTCGGCCTTTTGGGATAGGTGCTCCGTTGCCCTTATGACTTCCTGCTTCAACGCCTGGTGATATTGGGACATAAATGAATCATGTGAGGCTAATGCCACAAATGGACAAAAATGACATTTATAGGGGCAAAACGGCCAGTGAATATAAATCGATTTCGTATCGGGAGGGAAATTATACATGTTGTTATTTTTTTTGCTCTGGAATAGTACGCTTGATAATGCCAACTGCACGCTCAAGATCTTTTTCAATTTGTTTCTGCATTGCCTGTTGGTTGGCAAATTTAATAAGTGTGGCACCTTCGGTTATCATATCCATCGTTTCGGCCACTGATTTTGGTAAGTCTGTTGTTGCTAAGTAGATAGCCAATTCTCCATCTGTTTTCCCCTGTACATCAAGCTCATATTGATCGGTAAAATATTTTTTTAAAATTTCGGTCAAAAGAAAATACACATCCTTGCCCTGCTCTGGTGAGACAATTTCTTGATCTTTTAAAACTGCTAAAAGACGCAGTGCAACTTTCCACGGTGGCGCTTCACTTTTTTTTGCACGAAGCTTTTTCACTATCAGATAAAGAATCAACAAGAATACACAAACACCACTGGCTACAACCGCATAATAAAACCATGCTGTTTGCCAAAATGGTGTGTGCCATTCGTGATAGATTTCATATAATCCGTGTTTATTCATATTCTGACCTAGTAACGCATACGCCGACTGAAGAAACGAATGATATCGCCAATAAATGGACGTTGGCATGAAACATCAAGATGATCAACATCATACTTTCTAAACAAACTGTTTTGCTCAAGCAGCCGTTTTTTTAAAAAGCTATCCAATGCTTCTCGTGCATCAACCACTTGCTGCTCCCCCGTTTCAGCATCCTCAATAGTAACAAACCCAACAGCAGGAAATGTTTGCTCATTTGTATCCAAACAACGAATGGCAACAAGATCATACATTTTTGCAACCACCCCAAGCGGTTTTTCAAAATCTTGATCAATAAAATCCGAAATGAGAAACACAATCGAATCCTTGCGTTTCATCTTCGCCAAATGTTTAAGCACTGCTGAAATACGGGTTGTTTTATTTTTGTGCTTTTGCTCAAAAAGCGCTTTCATGACGGTGCGCACATGATTTCTTCCTCTGTTGGGTGGGATAAATATTTCCACCTCATCAGAAAATGTAACGAGCGAAACATAATCTTTACCATAATCGGCAACCAACGCCAGCACACTTGCAAGCTGCGCAATCACATCACTTTTCAATTGATGTGCGGATGAAAAAAAAGATGAAGATGACACATCCACTGCCAAAACAATCGTGCGACTTCGTTCTTCAAAATATTGTTTAACCAACAGCTTGCCACTTCGTGCACACGCATTCCAATCAATAAAGCGAACATCATCACCCATCTGATACTCACGAATCTGGTCAAACTCAAGACCAGTTCCTTTAACCGCTGATCGGCTATCGCCCACAAGCGTTCCACTAAGCAATCGTTTCGTGTAAATCTCGATATGTTTAATCTTTTTTGCAATATCTTTGTTTACCATATCTATATACCGTTTAACAGAACAATGCTTCCTTTTTTAACACATCGGGTAATGCTATTGAGCCATCTTCTTGTTGATACGTTTCCATCAGCGCAACCATCAACCGTGGCAACGCCAATGATGAACCATTCAGTGTATGTACCAACCGCGTTTTTTCATCGACTGATTTTTTAAATCTGATCAAGCCACGCCGTGCCTGAAAATCAGTACAGTTACTGCATGAAGAAACTTCATAATAAGTATCCTGCCCTGGTAGCCAGACTTCAATGTCATACGTTTTTGCGGATGGGAATGAACAATCTTGCGTAGCAAGCAAACTAATACGATAATGCAAGCCCAACTGTTGCAAAATATCTTCCGCACATGCAAGCATTTTGTCTAATTCTTGGGAAGACTTTTCTGGTTCGCAAATAGTATACAATTCAACTTTTTCAAACTGGTGAATGCGAATGAGTCCACGCTCGGTTGCACCGTAGCCACCTGCTTCTCGCCTGAAGCAACTGGTCCATGCGGTCATACGTATGGGTAATTCATCTGTTTGCAAAATTTTATCGCGATACAAATTTGCTAAACCAACTTCTGCCGTTGGCGTTAAATATAGATTGTCGTCAGAAATGCTGTATACATCTTCTTTAAACTTGGGAAAATTGCCGGTTGTGTAGAGTGATTTTTCATTAACGATTGCCGATGGCAATATTGGATCAAAACCATGTTTTATGTTGTTCTTCAACATAAACATAGTAAGCGCATACATCAGTTTTACCGCTTCACCTTTGTACAACGCAAAATTGCTCCCGGCAATAGCAGCTGCTGATTCAAAATCAAACCAACCAAGTGCATTGCCAAGCTCAACGTGATTTTTTATAGGAAAACTAAAAGATGGTTTTTGCCCCTCTTGCTTTACCACCCGATTATTTTCTTTGCCCCCTGTAGGAATTTCTTCGTCAGGAATATTCGGGCACGCCAAATATAATTGCTCGAATGTTTTTCCCAACGCTTCAACTTCGCTCTGCTTTTCTTTGATTTCTTTGCCAACCGCAACGGATTGTTCACGAAGTTCATCGGTGATACCAGACTTTGCTTGATCCGCTAATTCATTCTTCTTGTGTCGAAAGGCCTCGAGCTCAGCACGAATTTTACGCACCTGCTTATCAAGATCCGCCAGTAGCTGCGCATCAAAATCAGGATCTTTTCTCTTGAGAAGCTCAATAGTTTTTTCAGGAAACTCACGCAAAACGGTTAAATCTATCATGTAATATCCTAATTACCTTGTACCTGCTGTATATTTTCTTCCATTGCTTCTATGATTTTTTAATAATGTTCACAAGGAAGACCCCTTCTATGTCGTTTTTTGCATTCTTCAAAATATTCCTTTAGCAAACCAATGGGCGATCTAAGTTTGTTGTTTTTGATTGCAGGATTTGCACCATACTCTAGAAAAAGCTCTACCAATTTAGTAGGTCCTTTTTCATCGTCAAGAGAACGCTTAGCCCCAGGAGATGCAACAGAAAATACATCATAACGCACATTAGGAGCTAGCAAATGAAGCAAGGTGTTTCCATCATTAGTTTGCGCATTAAGATTAACGCCATGCCCTAAAAGGAATTTTATCACTTCAAACCCATTGCGCATAAAAGATTCGCCTTCACAACGATCCTTGAGAACTTCCTCAGTTATTTTATATAGCACCGTTTTTCCACTTGGGTATGGTGTATTCGGGTTAAAACCTAACAGCAAAAGACGTCTCAATGTGTTTACGCAGTGATAGCTCCCCTGCCAAAAAATAGCATAATGCAATAAATTTTGTGGCTCATACTCTTTATGATACTTTAGGAGCTCTTGTAGTTTACAAAGCTCTCCCGTCTGTAGCATATCATGGGCCCATGTAAGCGGATCAGTTCCGTAAAGTGGTATGCTTCGGTTATGAGCAAGTTTTCCTGCAAGTCTGTACATTTTTTGCTTTATTTTTTTCGTACGCATTAAATGTATGTGACACTTTTTATTTATCAGGTTGCGTGCGTCTTGATAATGTTCAGAAACACATTCTACTAAGTCAATACGATCCGCTTTTACTGCCGCAAGCAGAACC
>SDBT01009883.1_pt1 | contig 15443 bp, 20 predicted proteins | sample 2277101 | NCBI WGS metagenome assembly SDBT01 (sample SAMN10404973, study PRJNA504765) | marine sediment metagenome | isolation source: marine sediment core GS10_PC15, 103 cmbsf | place: Arctic Ocean: Southern Knipovich Ridge | collected 2010 | reverse complement strand
TCGCCCCCGTCTACGTCATCATCAACTACGAGGTCCTGCTGGAGCCAGAGGTCATCAAGGCCATCGAGAAGTGGAACCCCGACCTCGTCATCGTGGACGAGGCGCAGAAGATCAAGAACGCCACCGCCAAGCGGAGCAAGGCGGTCCACAAAATCACCAAAGAGCGCATCGCTTTGCTCCTGAGTGGAACCCCAATAACCAAGAACTTGCTCGACCTTTACAGTCAATACAAGGCGATTGACCCCGCCATTTGGGATGATATAACCTGGACCAAGTTCAAGCATACCTACGCCATCATGGGTGGGTTCAACAACTACGAGGTCATAGGCTACCGAGACGTAGACGATATGAAGGCCCGCATCGCCCCACACACCATTGTCGCTCGCAAGGAGGACACCCTTGATCTACCTACCAAAACTCATCAGCTTGTTCCTGTGGGTCTCAGTCGTGGGGCTTGGAGTGATTATCGACAGATGGCGAAGGACGGGGTGGCCCGAGATTGGGTCACTACTACCCCCCTCGAAAAAGCCCTCCGACTCTCCCAAATCAGCGGACTGGATAAGCTACGATCAACCACCGAGTTCGTCAATGCCCTGGCCTACGAGTCCTATGAATCCGTCGTTGTCTACTTCCGATATCTTGCAGAGGGTGAGGAACTATCGGATGGGCTTGGAGTCCCAGCACTCACTGGTGCAACACCTATGGCCACACGAAGAGGAATGGTTGCTGATTTCCAAGCTGGACGGCTCCCAATCTTCCTTGCGCAAATTCAGGCTGGTTCCACCGGAATCACCCTGACCGCCGCCAGCAACATGGTCTACCACAGCCTCTCGTATGCCTACGAGGACTGGGCGCAGAGCCAAGACCGCATCCATCGCATCGGCCAGGACCGGCCGGTCAACTACTACTACATGGTGGCACAAGGACCCAAAGGGGGAATACTCATTGACCAATTGGTGTTGAACTCACTACAGAACAAAGAGGACCTCGCAGGTGTCATCACCCGTGACCCTGCCCTGCTTCTACCCAAGGAGACCACATGACTGACCAGGAACTCGCAGACTACATAGAGCTGCGTCGGGGGGAGATCAACGAGATCACCGGCAAGCCCTACGGCCTCCGGGCCATCGCCGAGGCAGCGGGGGTCAGCTACGGGAAGGTCCGCTGGATCGACCAGCGCTACAACCCCTACGCCACCCGAGAGGCCGTCGAGGCCTACGACGCCTACATGGCCGACGACACCAAGTATGACATCCCCAACGAGTCCGGGATGGAGCCGGTGGCCCCGCCCATCCGCCCCATCGTGAGCTACGTCTGGGACCTTGAGACCACCAACCTCAACACCTTCATGGGCCAGCTCATCGCCGCCTCGTTCCTGAACCTGGCAGACGGGGAGATCAGCACCCGCAACGTCAACAGCTTCCCCGGCACCAACGTCCAGAAGGAGCAACTGCTCCTGCTCTGGGTCATCGACATGATCGAGGGGTCGGACATCCTCATCGGCCACAACACGATAGGCTTCGATATGGGGTTCATCCGGGGTCGCCTGGCGATCCACGGCCTGAGTCACGTCCAGCTGCCGAAGCGTCAGCATTGGGACACCTATCAGATCGCACGGCACGGCTTCAAGGGTCGGACACAGGGCTACTCCCTGGAGAACCTGCTCGACTTCTTCCGCTGCCCTGTGGTCAAGGACAAGCCGAGCAAACACGACTGGGCTGCGTCGATCATCCTCGATGAGGACGCCATCGACCGCATCACGGAACGCTGCGAAGCGGACGTGCTGGGCAACGCTTACCTGTGGGAAGCCCTCCGTCCGTACCACCACCAATGGAAGGGAAGGTAGAGTGCAACCTCTGCGGGGAGATACGCCACCTGCGCCCCGGAGGGGTCCTGCTCTGCGAATACTGCGACCTCTACAAGGTCATGGCCAACCACGATCCTGCCCCTAAGGGTGCGGGGCCGGAGCCTGGCACACAAGCCTGGTGGTCACGGTACTGGAAAGACAAGCGTGGGTAGCGTGGATGAATACTGCGATGCAGGCAGATGCTTCCACGACCTCGATCCGGGAATACTTGTGGACGACGAGCTGTTGAATAAAGACGGACCCGATCTCGACTTCCATCGCTGGGAGAAGGGACCGATCCCCATACTGGAAGGACTACGACATGGCAACAACAATAACGTGGGTCACCACCCTCGATCAGGCCGCATCGGCACGCAAAGACCTGATCCTGAGTGAGTTCGCAGCCCTCGACGTAGAGACGACGCCGGTGCCGTGGTATCACCCCGACTTCAAGCTGCTGACCATCGCCGTCAGCACCAGCGAGGGCCACGCCTACGTCATCGCCATCGAGCACCCGCAGGGCTTCCACGGCCAGCTCGCCGTCGCCAAGGCGCTGCTCAACAACCTGCCCGAGCACCTGACCTGGGTGATGCAGAATGGGTCCTTCGACCTGCTCGCACTCCAGGCCAGGGGCATCTACCTGCGCACGCCCTGGTTCGACACGATGGGGGTGCAGTACCTCCTGGACGTGGACGCACCCAAGAGCCTGGAGGTCCTGGCGAAGCGCTGGCTTGGCGTCGAGCCATGGAAGGACATCGACTACAAGGCCCCCGAGGATGAGGACCTGTCGGTGCTCGGCCAGCTCAACGCCAACGACGCCGAGATCACACGCAGGCTGCGCAAGCCCATGCAGGATGCCATGACCCCGGACATCCAGGCGGTCTGGACCCACCTACTCCAGCCTGCGATGGTCACGCTCGGCCGGATGGAGCTGCACGGCTTCCCAGTGGACGAGGACCGGCTCATCAACCTGACCATGGACGTGGAGGACCGCATCGAGACCACGCTGGACGACATCAGGCGTGTGGCCGGGGACGAGGACCTCAACCCCAACAGCACGAAGCAGCTCGCCAAGCTGCTCTTCGGCAAGCTGGGGCTGCCAGTCACCATCTTCACCGAGGGTGGGGCGCCCTCGACCAACGCCGAGGCGCTGCGCAAGATCGAGGACCAGCACGCCATCGTCCCCATGATCCAGCGGTTCCGCAAGGACCGCAAGCTGCTGACCGCCAGCCTCCTGCCCTGGGCGGAGCACGTTGACAAGCAGGGGCGGATGCACCCGAGGTACAAGCCCGCCCACGTCAAGACGGGGCGGCTCGCCAGCGAGATGCCCAACATCCAGCAGGTCCCGAGGGACCCAGCGGTGCGGCGCATCTTCGGGGGCGAGCGGGTGCCCTACGAAGAGCAGCAGAGCATCAAGATCGTGGACATCGACTACTCCCAGTTGGAGCTGCGAATAGTAGCTGACCTGGCGGGGGAAACCGCCATGTTGAGAGCCTTCATGCTTGGGGAGGACCTTCACCAGCTCACAGCGAGTACCCTAGGGGTGGATCGGCACACCGGCAAGACCGCCAACTTCGGGCTACTCTACCAGGCCGGACCCCGCAAACTCAAGTGGATCGCCGAAGAGGCAGGCATCTACATGACTGAGCTGGAGGCCACACGCATCCTCGCTGAGTGGCACGCCCTCTACCCCGCCATCGCTGACTACCACACCCGCATGATCCGGGACGCTCGCCGGGACGGGGGCATCACCACCCTCATCGGGCGCTGGCGTCCGCTGCCCGACATCAACAGCAGCGACTGGGGCAAGAAGGGTGGCGCCGAGAGGCAGGCTGTCAACACGCCTGTCCAGTCGTTGGCCTCGGACATCACCCTGATGATGCTCAACCAGCTGGAGCAGGACCCCGAGCTGTGGGACGCAAACACCCGGCCCATCGCCACGGTCCACGACTCCATCCTCTTCGAGGTCCCGGAGACGCAGCTGGACATCGTGCCCTACATCCAGGAGCGCATGGAGAACCCACCGCTCGAAGAACTGTTCGGCGTCTCGCTGAACGTACCACTGAAAACTGACCGCAAGATCGGCAACTACTGGGGGTCTGACTGATGACCACAGAATACACACAGCTAATCAAGAACACCGACCGCTTCTACGAGCGCTACGTCTACAACCAGCCCACCAATTTCATGTTGCATGGGTGGACGGTCCATATTGAGAAGGGCAAGTCTGGCGACACCATCTACAAGGTCGTCTTCACAATGGAGGGCTTCCAGCCCTTGGTCGTCCCCGTCTCGATCTCGTTGCTCAAGGAGGCCCGCACCGACGAGTTCATGGCGGCGATGTCCGAGAAGGTGCTGAACCACCACGCTGACCAGCGCATCATGCGGGGAGCACCCAGCATGACGCAGAAGAAGGTGACCGCTACCGCTGAGGAAATTGGCATCAAGTCCACCATCACGGAAGCGCTGGAGGGCGACCACTTCATACGGCTGGCGCCCCCGGAGAAAGAAGTGCTCGGCAGGCGCTCCATGATGGAGAAGATGCCCGGCCTCAGTCCCATCGGTCCCATGGCTTTGGCCGAGGAGCAGGCGCTCAGCATGGAGACGTTCCAGAAGAGCGTCGAGGCCATGAAGCTGGGGTCCCATGAGACCACCCTCTACACCGCCATCATGCACAGCTACATGAAGGAGGCACTGATGGCAGAGACGGTGTTCCCCAAGATGCTGATGACTGAGGGCACCCTGCCCGAGCCGAAGGGACCCGACGCCAAAGACACAGGAGACTGGGAGCTATGAGAAAGTACAGCCACTCGGCACTCAAGACATTCCAACGGTGCGCCAAGCGGTGGAGCTACCGCTACATCGACCGCATCGAGCCGAAGGAGAAGAGCCTGGCGATGCAGCGGGGCAGTGAGCTGCACGATATGTTCGAGACTCACTACAAGGGGGAGCCACACGACCCCAAGCACGCCGGGGAGAACTACGACATCCTCCGCCGCTACATCCTCAAGTGGGCGAAGGAGGACAAGAACTGGACCATCCTCCACGTCGAGGAAGAGTTCGAGTTCACCATCGACCACTACACCGTGGTGTTCAAGCCGGACCTCATCATCGAGATCAACGGGGAGGTCTGGATCGTGGACCACAAGACCACGGCCAACATCCCCGACGAGTGGGACCCGTACAACATGACCGACTTCCAGCACCTGCTGTACGTCGGGGGCCTGCGAGAGCTGGGCTACAACGTCAAGGGGTTCCTGTTCAACTACATCCGCAGCAAAGCCCCCACCATCCCGAAGCCCATCAAGGACGGCAGCCGGATCGCTGACGTGCGCCGTGTGGATACGGACTTCCATACCCTTAAGGGTGTCGCTGAGGAACTCGGCATGGAGGACCAGGAGGACGTGAAGGCCCGACTGTCCATCATCCAGAACACAGCCGACAAGTTCTTTCAGCGCCACTGGCTCATCGTGCCCGACACCGCAGTGGAGCAGGCTCTGGATGACACGTCGATGGTCCTGACTGACATGGACATCGCCGAGGACGGGGGCTTGTACCCACGCCACGTCGTCGGAGCCTACGCAGGCACGCAGAGCTGCAACCGGTGTGAGTACCAAACCATCTGCCACGCCGAACTAATGGGAATGAACACGGACGTTGTGCTGTTGGACTATATAGAACGACCAAGGAGAACTGACAAATGAAGCAACTACTGGAAGAGTACATCATTGAGGCGGTGCAGATGCGGGAGCAGATCGGTCTGCTCAGCGCCATCATCGCCTGGGACTTCGAGGACGCCTACGAGGTTGACCTCGTATCCCTCCAGTCCACCACCCCGGTGGACATCAAGGTCACAGACGGGATCGTGTCCATTGGGTAGCGTACTGGCCGGGGCCATCCCCGCAACCGGTGTGCGGCCGCTCAAGTTCTTGGTCTTCGGGCCGAGCAAGACCGGCAAGACCACCCTCGCAGCGACCGCTCCCAAGGCGATCATGCTGGACACAGAGGGTGGCTACATGGCTGCCCGCAAGAGTGGCATCGACGTGCTGCCCACCACCACCTGGTCCATATTCAGTGACGCCGTGCAAGAGTTAATGATGGGAGGCCATGGTTACGAAAGCGTAATCTTGGATTCCGTTACTTTGCTCCAGGAGCTGGCGGGCCGAGAGGCCTCGCTGCTTGAGTTCATCCTGGACTCAGGCAAGGACGCACGCCAGGCCTACGGTGCCGTTGGCGCCATGGTCCGACACAAGCTGCTCCAGCTCAACAACCTGCCGATGAATGTCATCTTCACCGCCCAGCTCCGTGAGAAGGAGGCCGTAGACATCGAGGCGGGCCAGTACCCACTGGTCCCCGAGGTCACGCCCGCCATCCACAAGGTGTTGGTCGCTGCGCCGGACGTGATCGCCCGCACTGCCATCGTGCAGGTGGGTGCCACCCCGAGTGACGTGGAGTACCGCATCATCTTCGGCCCCGAGACCCGGAGCCAAGTGGGGCACAGGGACCTAGCCCTGCCCACCATGGCGACCGGCCTGACCATTCCGAAACTCATCGAACTAACCAAGGAGACATGAACCATGCCAGCAACACCATCAGAGATCACATTCAAGGAGTCCGACTTCAAGGAGCGCCTCAGCTACGACGAGCTGGAGCCAGGAGACTACGAAGGCACCCTCACTGACGTGAAGGATGCGGAGGCCAAGACCGGCAACGTCGGTTGGCGCTTCATCTTCGATGTCCAGGGCCTGCCCGTGTCGAGCACAGTGTGGCTCAAGGGCGGCGGAGTCTGGAAGGTCCGAGAAGTGTTCAACGCTCTCGGTATGCCCATCGAGCCGGGCACGGAAGTGACCACGCTCGACCCCAACATCCTCATCGGACGCATGTGCGTCGTCACCATCGTCAAGGAGGCCAGCAAGACGGCCACCAACGACGACGGTACGCCACGCATCTACACCAACGTCAGCAGGCACACGCCCTTCGTGGCCGAGCCTGTCATGGACCTCTCAACATGATTGTCCAGTACCTCAACGTGGTCGTTACTCTGGACGAGCTGCTCCTAATGGTCTCCGAAGACCTGGGACTGGCTCTCGGTGAAAACGACACCTACATCGACACCGATGCCTCATCCTTCGAGGGTGACAGCATCTCCATCGCCTTGGCCGTCACTCACAGCTGATGACCGAAGCCAAAATTGTGAGCGCCATTAAGAAGGCGCTCGTAGAGAGGGGAGCCTGGGTCGTAAAGACCCACGGCTCCCCTCATCTTGCCGGACTACCCGACATCTTGGTGTGCTACCAGGGGCGGTTCATCGCCCTGGAGGTCAAGCGTCCCGAGACACGGAACACAGTGACACCCCGACAGCAGCACTTCCTAGACGCCATCGCCGCCGCTGGGGGGACCACCGCAGTGGTCACCAGCGTGGACGAGGCGTTGATCTATCTACACCCCTGACCTGAGTTCCATACCCATCTGCCCTAGACGATTCTGGGCAGATTTGAGACTGCCGAACGTGATGACGATTTCATTCACGATGTGCCAGTTGGTGATTGGGATGCGCCAGGCCTTGTGGTCGTTGTCGGTTGGCACGATCTCCTTTGGAGTGTCCGCAACCAGCGTCATGCTCTGTGCCACAGTCCAGTCGGCACCATCGTTGTCCGACCACTCCAGGTTCTGAGTCATGTTGGTGCCAGTGGTAATCTGGAAGTTGCCGATGAGCTGCGTCGTCGTGAACTCCCAGCCAATGTAGTGGCTGCCACCGCCATCCGCATTGTAATAGGTGGTGCCACCGTCTCCGGCGAATACCCCATCAGCAGTGCGGCCCAGGTACGGGTTGGGTCCCCAGAACCGCAGCTCGGCCGGGTTGTAGACCGAGTAGAACTCGACCTCGTAGACGTTCTTCCAGTAGTTTGTCTTGAACCGCCAGTAGCGGTACGTCTCAGTCGAGGCGAACACATACACACCCTCCGAGGCGATGCCTGCGATGGGGGCGACACCCGCAACGAGTGGGATGTTCGTCCAGTCGGAGTCGTTGTCCGACCCGTCAAGAATAGCGACGGCGGCGTTCGCCTTCCACTTGAAAGCGGCCAGCGCCTGCGGTGAGCCAAAGTCGAACTTGGTCCAGGGGACGCCACCGCCACCGGCGACCCAGCCTACAGAACCCCAGTTTCCGTCTTGGAGGGCCGCTGCTGTGCCGGAGTCCCCGTCGTTCTGAGTCTCGGTCGTTGACGTAACGACAGTGTGGTCAGCTGCTTCGGACCCCTTGAGTTGATATCCATGCCAAGCCATTGGTTAGAACTTCGAGAACAGAGTGCCAGTGACTGAGCCAGTGGCCTCGTTGACGTATATGCCACCCGTTGAGAGGATCGGCTCGGGGAACATGATGCTGACGGTCTCGTCAGCGAGCATGTTCAGATACCACACAACGACACCGCCTGCAATTACCAGGCGGAACTCAAGGGTGGCTACGGCGGAGGCGTCTTCCTTTATGGTGAACCCCTGGAATGCTTCTACTTGGACGTGATTAGCGTCCGGGACTAATGGGACTGCAATGACCATTCTATACCTCGTCTAGTCTTTGATTGGCCCGAGCCGCTTCGGCTCTTGCCATGGGGTCTGCCGCTGTGACATCCCCTCTGTTCAGGGCCGTAAAGGCCACGGCCAGCGCATGGCTGACCTCGGTTGCTGAGGCTCCCCCTTCGCTGTAGTAGCGTGGGTCGCCGTCGATGAGGCCCTCAGATACGAGGGTCTCCCAAAATTCGTGGCCCAGGGCCACACCTAGTTCTGTCACTCTGTCCTCCCCGGCCACTGTGGACCAGTCAATTCCTGTCTCCAAGTCAGCCTCGGTGCAGCTGACCTGGAAGTGCATCGTGTCTCCGATGCTCCAGCCCAGCCAGCGCCACACTGCCTTGCCGTTGTTCGTGCGGATGGCTTCCACCGCCAGCACCTGTGCCTTGGTGATCTGCCACTTCACACCCCAACGGGAGTCGTTCATGGTGACGGCCCGGTAGGTGTGTGGGTTCTTGTCTATGCCTGGATGGTCGGGGGAGTCGGGGTTGTCTCCGCCGTAGTCAATGTCGAGGGCGATGCCGTAGGAGTGCGTGCTCCAGACCTCGGTGCCTGCGATGGGCCTCTTGTTGTACGACCCGATCCAGTCGCACGGGTTCTCGTAGCCTGTGGCCTTGAGCACTGTGTCCAGTGCCTGCGTGCCCTCCTTGAGGGGGTGAGCCACGACGACGTAGGAGCGGCCGAGTACCTCGACCAACACCATGGCGTGGCGGTGGCCAAGCCACCGTTCCCAGCCGTACCGAGTGACGGTGCTGGGATGCCTCATCCAAGCACGATCCGTGCGAGGAAGGAGCCACCGGCCGAGCCTGCTGCAACGAGCAGGGGGGCCAGGAACATGAGGCCCGTGACCTTCTTCTCGACGGTGTCGAGCCGGGGGATGACCCCCTTGTTGCCTTCTTTCGGAGCGCCCACCAGCGCACGCTCGAACCGCTCGGCTGCATCTTCCATGCGACCGGCAGCTGCTTCGAGTCGTGCGAGGCGGGCCTCTGTCATGTCGTTAGCCACTAACCTTCTGTCCGAAGTAGAAGCCGAGCACCAGGGCTGCGATCTCTAGATCAACATAGCCTCCGATGAAGGCGCCGACGACTCCGAGTGCGATGAGCGCACGGACGGAACCTTCGGGAAGGTAGAGGGGCTGGTCATTCTGTAGCATGGGTATCTCCACGGGTAGTCGGTTTGGTCATTCTATCACAGTTTTGGCAGCGTGTCAAGTGCTTTTCGAGGCGCCGGACCTTCGCTGCGAGGACAGCCACGACGCCGGGCATGTCGTAGCTATCGACTTGTCCATCCTCCTCATAGACGCCCATCCGGGAGTCCAGCTCCTCTACATCCTCGGCGATGAAGCCCATGTAGTGATCGTCGTCATCCTCACGGTAAAAGGTGACGGGCTTGAGTTCGAGGTCAGCCATCCAGTCGGTGTCGTAGTCGATGTCACTCTTCCAGCGGCGAGAAGAGGTAAACCGAGAAATCTGGCCACCGCTGGGCATGAACATATTGGCAGCATTGCCGGTGGTGGTGTGGGTAATCAAGTGCATCGTGGTAGTCGTGATGGCCACTACGTCTACCCCGCCAGCGGCAAGGCCGAGCTGGTTGGTCGTGCGCCGGTATATACCCGTGCCAGAATCTCCGATGAAACTAAACCCAGGGAGGGCGGCAGTGCCTGCGATCTGCTTGACTGCGGGCACGCCGGTCGTTACATTATTTCCAAACCGGACGTAGTCAACTGAGACCCGGAGGAACTGAGCACCCCCCAGGGAAAAGTCGATGGTGTCGGCAGAGCTGTTCCACATGCCGGTGTCAGGATCATTGAGGAAGGCGTAGCCGGGGGCGCCAACCACCCCACTCTGCCACTGCATCTGACCGTCAGCGTGGGTAGACTTTCCACGCCACCCCACATAGATGTCGGCGAAGCCCCGGCCGGGCGTGTCGGAGTTGCCGAAGAACTCGTAGGCCAGGGTGCTATCCACCACGTTGGAGTCGAACGTCATCGTGGCGGGGGTGCCTGTGCCCACACCGATGGTGGCCCGAGTAGCGCTGCCCTTCTTCCAGCCGATGAAGCGGGCGCCGAACGTCGCACCGATAGCAAGGTAGTGGTCGGTGGAACCCTGCGTGCCTGAGAAGATGTCACCGTCTGTGACGCTGACGCTGCCCCCGAGGAAGAGGTTGCCCTCAAGCTGCATGGAACCCACGGAGCCGTCGAGGGCGTAGCCTGCCGAGGCCCCCGTATCCTCAGAGGACAGGTCGAGGGGCACGGTGCCATCCCAGTTGTCCGAGATGATGTCGGCGCCGGTGATGGCGGTGAAGCCCTTGATCGTGCCATCCTCGATGACGATGCGGTTGGTGGCCCACTCGAACGTCACCTTGTCGTAGAACACGACCGGCTTGCGGAAGAAGTGGTCACGGGTGATCCTACCAATACCCCCAGTGAATTTGCCCAGCTCCTGGAAGCCCACTAGATGACCTCGGTGACACGAACGTGGATGAAGCCCTCACCCTGCTCAGAGAGGATGACCTGGCCGGAGTCGATGACGGCGTCGTAGGTGGTGCCCGCATCCTCGGGGTTGTGGCTGCGGTACTTGTCCACGAAATCAACCACCGTGTTGTCCGCAAGGCCGACGATGTTGGAGATGAGCTGTGCCCCGTTGTAGCCTGCGGGGGCAGCATCATCGGACACGTCGAGCAGGAGGTCCCACACCTTGATCTTGCGGTTGACTCTGGCGTACACGTTGACGGCCTTGAGCACCGGCCCGACGCCAGCTGAGGGAACGAGCTGTCCTCGGATTTGAATGGACCGGAACTTCTTGGTGCTGGAGTCGGTGCTGATCTGGAGGACCCCACCCACGTCGCCAGTGGTCCCGACAATCTCGGCATCCACCCAGGTGGCCCCGTCGAGAGAGTAGCCGACGTTGATGCCAGTGCCGTTGTTCGGCAGTGGCTCGCAGACGATCTCGATGCGCTCCAGAATCTTCTCGGACGACAGCCCGAAGTCGTGGGAGGCGGAGACATACTCGCCCGTCTGCGGGGAGGGGGCGGTCACGTCCCAGGTGTGGACCTTGTTCAGGTCATCATCGAAGGCGAAGTACCGACCGTCGTAGAAGACCAGCCCCCGCTCGTCGGTGGGGCGGGTGGTGACAGTCGTAGGGTAGCGGGCCACAGCAGCGTAGCCACCGGTGACGCCGTCGATCTCGAAGATGCCCTGTGCCACATCATCATGGTCCTGATCCTCTGAGGTTGGGGGGATGAGGAAGGCGGTGCGGGTGAGGCGCCCTGATGCGGCCGCAGTCATGCCGAAGCCAGCCCAATGGGCGGGGGAGATGCCGTGGTCGGACGGTGCCCGGACCAGGCCACGCACTGACCCTAGGGTGCCGTAGCTACCCTCCGGCTGGAGGTACATGACGAAGCGATCAGGCCCCACGGTGGTGGCGGCGGCTGGCTCCTCGTCCACGCCGAGGAAGTAGACGATGCCACCCGAGAACCAAATGGCCTCGGACCTGATGCCCTCAAGGCGGGCCAGCTCCCGGCCGTAGCCGGTGCCTGCCGCCGTGGTGGGGACGACCTCATGGATCACGGTGGTGAATCCGTGGTTGGTGAAGAAGTAGAGGCGGTTGTCTGCGGCCACCATGTTGGAGCCGGTGGTCACCGGGAAGCCGGGGTTGAACTCGTAGAGGGGGACCTCGGCGACGGTCAAGTTGGCTACCGCCTTGGACAGCTCGTACAGCTTGCCATTTTGGGTGTCCAACTTGTAAAGGTAGTTGCCCATATCCTTCATATTCCCCATGGTGGTGAAGGGGACCTGGTCGTTGTGGATGGCGAAGGAGCCGTCGAACTTGATGATCTTTCCGGCACCACTCTCCACATAGAACATGAGGAAATAGTCGCCACAAATGGAGTCACCATAGACGCCACCTGAGCCAACCCCCGGATCAACGCCGGTCTTGAAGTAGTCGTTGGCGGGGTCCCACTCGTAGGCGATCTGGGTGTCATCAGAGATGGCCCACACGGTGTTGTAGCCCTGACCGATGCGCAGGCCGTCGTCGGTGAGGTCTCCACCCGTCTGGAGCTGGGCGAAGCCCTCCTTGAACCCAACCAGGAGGTTGCCGGGGCGGGTGAAGGGGTCCACCCCCTGGAGGAGGTAGGAGCGGGAGGGTTCCTGGAGGTTGAACTTGAGCTGGCCCTCACCACCGGACCAGTCGGTCATGGTCCACAGGAGCTGGTCAGGACGGAGCTGGAAGGTGCCTGTGGTGCCCTGCACCACTGCGGCGTTGGGGACACGCAGCGGCTCCAGGCCCATGTTGTAGTGGGTGCCCTCGGCATCCTCAGCCAGCCGGTACCAAATGCCGTTGATCTTGACGTGTTCTGACATCAGATAGTGTAGCGAGCCGCCCTTGCAGAGCGGGGATGCTTGGGTGCTTCACGTTCCTTGCGCTTCTGATTCACCAGCTCCACGTCACGCAGGCGAATGAACTCACGGAGATACCAAATGCTGTCCCGGCCCTCCTGGCCTCCCTGCACGGTGCGGTCGGTGCGCCGTCCGGGGTCGCTGGTGCTGGTGACGTTGGCCTGGCCCATCAGCTTGTAGACGACCTCGTACATGACCAGGTCGCCCACGACATCAGAGAGGTCAGTGACCGCAGCGTAGGGCTTGCGGTACTGGACCACGACAGCGCCGCTGAACGTCGAGGCGCTGATCCACACCTTGGGCTGACTGTTCTGTGGGTCCGTCTTAAAGCCGTATGTGGGGGTGCGGAAGTCGGAGTCCGAGTCGATGTAGTACACGGCGGTGACCTTCTCGGCTGCCGTGTCGGTCATGTCGTACCAGTCCTCGGCGGTGTAGGTGACCTCCTCGGTCGCCAGCTCATACAGGCCATTGCCTCTGAGCGACCGAATAGAGGTCAGGATTTCTCCGGCGATCTCGTCAATGGAGAAGCGTGGGTTCTTGCGAACCACATCGCCGGAGGCCAGCGTCTCTACGCTGGTGGCGCCCACCGTTCTCCGAACGGTGAGGTCATTGGAGGTCTTGCTCGTCACCAGGCTCAGCTCCCCTAGGGGTCCCTCTACGAGGTCCCCCACCTGCCACGCAGCTCCATCGCCAACGCTAAAGGTCGTACCCGCCGTAGAGGGCGAGTTGGTCAGAACAGTCTGATAGGGGCGGAGCCGTGGCTCCGAAGACTCCACCCGCAGCCGTACTGCGGTCTGGAGCGATGCTTGAGTGACGGCCATGTTACCTTCCTGGGGTTAGGTTGGGCTTCGGCATGTAGCCTGCCCTGCGATCCTGTGTATCGACAGCGAGTTCGACCAGGGCCTTAGCCCACTGCCAAACGTCTGCCACGGTGTAGTCACGAGCCACGGGCAGTGCGCCGTTGTCTCGCTCTTTTGCGCCACACCCGTGGATGCAGCCTATGTGTGTGCGACTCCCCTTGATGAAGGGATGCTTCCTGCACTGTGGGATGCCATCACGGATAGGATTGAGCACGGCGTCGTCATTCATGTTCACTGGGAGCATGTAGTGGTCCATCAGCTTCGCAGCCATTGTGCCTGCGACACGCCGACGACCCGCCCGGCCCATAGGCTTGAGTGGCTCGTGACCCTCAACGATGACGGGTTCCTCATCACCCTCCGCATCTTGACGGCCGAGGTCCTGCATCCAGAAGCCCGGTGCGATCTGGGTGCCGATGTCACCCTCCATGAGCCGCTTCCGGGCCTGTGACTTGAAGTGCCGGGCCATTACAGCGACCAGGTGCGTGAGGTAGTGACGCCCTCGCCGAATCCAGCGCTATTTCCTTCGGGGCTGGTGATCGCCTTGTGCTCGGGGTGGCAGAAGCCAGTGAACTTGTCATTCCACTTGGCGAAGCAGTCCTTGGTGGGACAAAACTCACCCTTGCCTTTCATCGTGTCCCAGAAGAGGATGAACCCCTTGCGGACGTAGGGAGCGACTCCGATCATGTTCTCTGGGGAGGCGCCCTGGTTGTTGATCTGATCTTCCAGCGGCAGCTGGACGACAGCACCGGACGGCTTCATGGCCTTCACGGTGTAGAGAACATCATGCTTCACCCTCTTGCCTGGCTTGGCGAAGGGGAAGACTCTGTCCTCGGGGAGGTCAACGCTCAGCACTCTGCCGTCGTCGTCCATTTCTACGATGGAGCCGTAAGCGCCAGAGGGGCGGGGGTATTCCTCACGGTCCACGTTGGGGAGAGTGATCCCCGTCTTGCTGACCTTGTAGTCGGCCATGTGTATGTCTCCTGTCTCGGGTAGTCCTTTGGATTGAGGGGGCGGCGCTCACGTCCCATTCGCTGCTGCTTTATGGACGGCTGACCCGCCCCCTCAAATTGTTAGGTGATAACTGCGTCGTACTCGATGTACGTCAAGCAGTAGTCAAGGTCATCGCCTGCAACGCCAAGTAGCACGTTGATGTTGATGTCCTCGCCTGCTTCGAGCATGGTACCGTTGGCTGGGAAGCGAGTGCTTCCTTCCAGAATACCGGCTCCAACGCCTGCTGTGACTCCACCGAGGGTGGTGTCACCGGAGTCCCACACGTTGGTGGCTCCAGCAAACGTCTCAAGGAGCGCAACTGCTTCACCGTCGCCGGTGGCAGAACCCGGACCTGTGTAGGTCCAGACCATGTCGTCATTGGCGCCTCCGCCAGTGAGGTCCACGGCTCGTGCTTCCATTGAGGCACGAATCGCAGCAGTGATGCTGTGCTTCCCCTTGACAGGGGTAGTACCGAAGGCAGCATTCAAGTTGACCTTGGATGCAGCTTCGGTCGCTCCGATCTCGACCTGGTGAGAAGCAGTGATGCCTCCAACCGCAACGAGCGTGATCTTCACGCCGTTGATCGAGAAAGTGTCTGCCGCAGAAACCTGCTCTGCAATGGTGAGCGTAGCTGTTGGCTCCACACGGAGTGCGCCCTGTGTGTCGTCCTCGAAGACGACGGAGGCACGCTGTGTACCGGAGGCCGCTTGGATCGCCTGGGTGAACGTCTCGATAGCAACGTCAGCTGCTGTGCGAGTCCGCAGTCGGACTTGGCGGTCGGCAG
>SDBT01009882.1_pt1 | contig 15445 bp, 13 predicted proteins | sample 2277101 | NCBI WGS metagenome assembly SDBT01 (sample SAMN10404973, study PRJNA504765) | marine sediment metagenome | isolation source: marine sediment core GS10_PC15, 103 cmbsf | place: Arctic Ocean: Southern Knipovich Ridge | collected 2010 | reverse complement strand
GAATATTCCTGACGGGTGTGGTGGATCTCGCCTCGTCAGGTGCGGATCCCGCCTCGCCGGGTGCGGATCCCGCCTCGTTGGTCGTGGATCCCGCCTCGTCGGTCATTGCAAACTGCCTGGTCGTTAATAATGAAGCCGGCCGGGACGGGGGAGGCATCTCCATTAACTGGTTTGCCAGGCCGACCATCGCAAGCTGCACCATCGCCGGCAACAGTGCCACCGGCGAGTTCGGCGGGATTACCCAATCCGGCTTCGGCGGGGGGCTGTACTGTTCGTATGACAGCAACACTGTCGTCGTCGATAGCATCTTCTGGGATAACTATGCTGCTAAAAAAGGTGCCCAGATAGCTGTAGCAAGCGATTTTGAATATGACCCGAGACCTTCGGCGCTTGACATCAGGTACAGTAACATCGGCCGGGCATATCCGACCGGGAGCCCCGATAAGTCCAGCACAGCGGCCTCGTCCACCCAGAGTCCGGACAAATACTATTCGGGTCCGGTTCTCATTGACGAGCAGGCAATATATGACGGTTTTGATGCGGGTCAGAGCACGGTGAAAGTCATCGTTAGTCTGGCCGAACCGGTCGAGTTGAGACAAACAGCTAACGCCGACAAGAGTTCCAGGGCGGCGGCCGCTGCGCTAAAAGCCGAAATAGCTTCACGCCAGTCGACGGTCCTGGCTTCACTTTCGGCGACTGACTTTGCTTTACGCCATCGTTACGAAAACCTGACTGCTTTTGCAGGCGAAGTTACCGCCGACGGCCTTGATAGGTTACTTGCCGACCCGCTGGTGAAGTTTGTTGAGCCCGACAGAATTTCATATCCACATTTGGCCCAGGGAATACCCCTGATGAATGCAACCCAGGTACGTTCGACTTATAATGGTCAGGGCCTGGCTATTGCTATAACCGATACCGGCGTTGACTATCTCCATCCGGTGCTCGGCGGCAGCAGCTTCCCGAACAGCAAGGTTATTGGGGGTTACGATTTCGGTGATGACGATGCTAATCCCATTCCCGAAGGCGACGCTGCTCACGGGACCGCTTGTGCCGGTATAGCTGCCGGAAATTTGGGCACGGTGGATGACTATATCGGCGGAGTGGCCCACAATGCGAAGATCTATGCACTAAAGATAGTAGCCGGAAGTGCGGATACAGCATTAGTAAGTGACACAATTGCGGCGTGGGACTGGTGTATAACTAATAAGAATTTCAACCCCAACCCAATAATGGTCATAAGTCATAGTTTTGGTGGTGGGCAGTACTTTAGTTCCCAGGAGGCTGAAGAGGACCGTCCTGCTCAAGCCGCGGCAGCAACCAGGGTAGCTGAAGCGGGCATTACCTTGCTGGCTTCGGCAGGCAATGAAGGCTATACCGATTCACTCGGGGCGCCTGCGGCCTTTTCCAACGTCATATCGGTTGGAGCTGTAGATGATGAGTTCGATACGGTGATGGATTACTCCAATACGGCTTCTTTCCTGGATATCCTGGCTCCTTCCGACTTCGCTTATACCACAGACATTATGGGTGCCGCCGGCTATTACGACGGCGATTATAATCCTTTCTTTAACGGTACATCCGCGGCGTGTCCGTACGCAGCCGGTGCCGTCGCCTGCCTCCAGTCCTACGCCAAGGCCGAATTAGGGGCGTTCTTCACTCCCACAGAAATCAAAGGACTGTTGGTATCGACCGGTCATCCGGTTACCGATACTAAGGTCGATATAACAAAACCACGGGTTGACCTGGCTGCAGCTGTCGACGCCATTGGTTTTCCGGGCATACATGTTGAAGATGGTTGCATGCTCAACGGGCAGATCATCTACAACTGGGATCCGGACAGATTTACCTGGGCGCCAGATGATTACAACATCGAAGCGAACCCGGTTTTCGTTGGTGATTACTATCTCAGTCAAAGAATTGTCATTGGCCAGACGGTACAGAGCCCGTGTGTTGATGTCGGCAGCGACTTAGCTTCCAGAGTTTGCTTTGACGGCGTTTGCCTCGGCAGCTACACCACACGCACCGACAATGGTCTTGATGCAGGCACGGTCGATATGGGTTACCACCACCCAGCCTTTCAAGGACCAGTGTCCAAAGGGCTGTGCAGTTACGTCGACCTGTTCCCAATCCCGAGCCTGGGCCAGGGCCGCGACTACGGTGACGGCATCATAAACTTGGATGACATTGCTATACTCGCATCGTGCTGGCTCGATGATTCTCTGGATTGCAAGGATATCGACCTGATACCGGATGGTATTATTAACCTTGAAGACTTTGGTTTCTTCTATCCGTGCTGGCTCATGGTAGATGAGCAAGGCCCTGAACCTGCTGAATGGGAGCAGGTGCCTAATGCTGTTAGTTCCGCGTCGATCGCTATGGAAGCAAAGGTGGCTTTCGACAGTTGGGGCTGGGATGTTGAATACCAATTCGAAAGAACCATCGACATCGGTGACCCCTGCAGTTGGCAGGAACTTAATACATGGGGGCCGGTCCAGACATATCAAGATGATGGTCTTGTTACGGGACAGCAATATTGGTATCAATTCAAGGTGCGGGACCTGTCGCCAAACCTTAACACCAGCTATTCTGAAATACTAAGCGCAACGCCCACTTTCGATACCGTTCCCCCTTCTCCTGATCCGATGACCTGGGCGACTGTACCGTATGCAACCAGCTCAAGCACTATAGCCATGACAGCTACGACAGCAACGGATCCGAGCGGCGTGGAGTATCAGTTCGATGAGACCAGCGATAATCCCGGAGGCTCCGACAGGAACTGGGGAGACGAACCGAGCTACACAGACTCCGGTTTGAGCGTATCGACGCAGTACTGCTACCGCGTCATGGCCCGCGATAAGAGCATTAACCAAAACGAAACCGGCTGGTCAACGCCGCCGGCATGTGCCACAACCGGGGGCACAGGTGGGAACCTGCCGCCGTATCCGATTGGCTTTCCCGGCGCCGCGGCCCGGTGGGATCCGATCGTCGTTGGCACTACCACCGGTCATCCTCGTGAAAGGTTCGATCAACAAAGAGGCAAGTACTACCATACCATGAGAGCGGCTGAGGCCATTGACCCCGAACTTGGTGCTACTGCTGTAGCGTACTACTTTGAATGCGTCACCGAGGGGCACGAGGCGAACAGCGGCTGGCAGTATCCTGCGCTGACGGGAGTTACCGCTCGTGAATGGGAGAACGAGGCTCCCCAGGGCACGACGTACTGCTACACGGTCAAATACGGAGATACGCCGATCCCGCTTCCTTTGCCGCCGCCGCCGCCAGAAGCGGTAAGTGACCCAACTGACAGCACTTGCGTCGTCCAGTGATGGGCTGTTTACGGGCCTGAACGGTTGTGTGCGGGCAAAAAAGATATAACCGATGGTCAGTTAGTGAAGAAATCGAAGATATTACCGAGCATACTGGACGAGGCCCTGTAAATCTCGGTATATTGGCACCGCGTACACGTTACGGTTGTAAAGCGTTTCGACTGTACATCGAACAGCTTACTAAGAAATCCGCCCGCAGCCCGCATCTCGCCAATGTCGTACTGGGTGTTGCCACATTTGGCGCACGTGTAATTGAGTTCCTGCATGATTTAACTTCCTTATTATTGTGTAAGCAGCATCGCCAGGGTCAGGTATATTGCCACGCTGATAGAGTCGTTTGCCGTTGTTACCAGCGGTCCGGAGCTTATGGCCGGGTCTATCCCGACTCTGCGGAACAGAAACGGCAGAAACAATCCCAAAGTTGTAGCCACCATTATCGCCGAAAACATAGCTGTACCGAAGGCAAAGACGATTCTCAGATGCTGGGCAAATTTAATCGACTCCACGGGGCTGGCCGTCAGCACCACCGTGTTTATGAGATTTGGCAGCAGTGCACAGATTAGACCACCCATAATCCCGCAGGCAAGCGCTACAAACAACGCCACCCTCACCTCTCTGGCAAACACCTGGCCAATCTTCAATGCCGCCAGGTCCCCCGTCGCCAACCCGCTGACCACGATTGCCGAGGTTTGCAGGCCCGCGTTGCCGCTGATTGCCGCAATCATCGGTGTAAACGCAAAGGCCATCAGGAAAATTGCAAGGTGGCCGGCCTCGATGAAAACATTTTTAAACAGCAGCACGACAACTGCAGTTACTGCTGTGCCCACCAGGCAGGGCAGGAGCCAAGTCATCCTGACACCCGCAGCGTGCAGGGCGGAGATATTCTCCAGTTCAGCCGCATCGGTCCCTGCCATGGCGTATATGTCCTCGGCAGCCTCCTCCTCGGCGACCTCGATAACCCGGTCAGCCGTAATCCTGCCGACTAATTTGTTGTTCGCATCCAGGACCGGAACCACAATGAGGTCGTTCTTGCTGAAGATGTTTCGCACCTCTTCCTGGTCTGTATCGGCCCTGACATAAATTGTGTCCGTATCTATCAGTTGCTTTATCCTGGTCCCCTCCGGAGTTGTAATCAAGGAGCGGATACGCACGTCCCCAAGAAATTGTCCAACTCGGTTGACCACGAAGACACTGAAGAAATCCTCGTCGATTTCGGCGCTGCGAATTTCATTTATCGCCTCGGCAACGGTCGCATCCTCAGATACACTCACCACAAGCGGGTCCATAATCCCGCCCGCCGAGTCTTCCGAGTAGCTCATCAGGTCCTTGATTCGTTCGGCCTCGGCCTCGGCTATGTGTTCGAGCACCTCTTCGCTCTCGTCTGCAGGCAGCTCTGCCAACACATCCGCTGCGTCATCGGCATCGAGCTCGGATATCAAGCCGGCAAGCTCCTCATCTTCGAGCAGTTCAAAGAGCTCGGCCCGCGTAGCTTCATCGACCTTTTCAAGCACCTCCGCCGAAACCGGCTTTGCAAGTGAATCGAAAACAGCACGCCTCTGGTCGTTGTCCAGAAGTTCGACAACTTCGGCGATATCGCTGCTGCGCTTTTCAAATAGTAAATCTTTCAGCGCGACCGATGCGGACCCGGCCTCACCTGCCAGCAGCTCTTCGATTTGTTCCAAAAGTTGTTTCTGTTCCTGGGCCATGAATCCTTTCCGCAAAACCATCCCTCCTTGCCCCTTAATCGCACACCATTAGAACCTAATCATCGGGCTCAGGCAAGGGGTGGCAAAAAAATCTTTCGCCCCTAAAAAAATCTTTACTTCTAACCACTTTTATTGTAGAATCTTTATTTGTCAACAGTTACAGAGGTGATGCCGATATGAAAACCTGTTTTGTAAGTTTGGCATTTGTTACGATTGCCGTGGCTGGCAACTTGTGGGCGTATCCCGAGCCTGCCGTTGTGCAACGGCCGGGTGACTGGACGCTGGAGGTGGTGTTCAACCAGCCCCAGCAGATCAGCGTCAAATCCCCCGGCGACCCGGCCCCGAAACGATACTGGTATATAATATTGACCCTGACCAACAGGACCGGTTCCGACGTGCCCTTTTATCCGGCCTGCGACCTGATGACCGACACTTTCCAAATACTGCCAGCGGGAAAAGGCATACGGCAGGGCGTCTTTGAGCAGATTAAGCTGCGACATCAGGGACGATACCCGTTTCTTGAGCATGTCGATTTTGCCGGAAACAGGATCCTTGAGGGCGTCGATAATACAAAGGATATTGTCGTAATCTGGCCGGATTTCGACCCGAAGGCAAAGAACATTACCCTGTTTATGGCGGGCTTCAGTAACGAAACAGTTGCTATCGACCATCCCGCGGCGACCGACGATCAGGGCAATCCGACGAAAGTTTACTTGCGCAAAACGCTGGCTCTGGAATATGCCGTCGGTGCCGATGCCAAGCTTCGCGCGCTTGCAAAGCCTGCTTATAAGGACAAACGCTGGGTCATGCGTTAGGCCCGCTGTCCCGGCGAGCGTTTAATACTGTTTTGGCGGCCCGATACAGGTTTGTTATTAACTTAGAAGTCGGACACACCGGCTGGTGACCTGATAGTGATGTGAACTTCGATTAAATACCTGCACAATTAGTTGTGGAGTTCGGTTGAATGCATGAAGCCTCGTGCAGTGATATACAGCTTTCCGTTATTACCCCGATGTATAACGAGGAGCCGACTATCGGCGATTGCGCCGCGAGACTCATTGAATCGCTGAAGTCTTTTGACGACACTTGGGAGTTGGTACTTGTTAATGACGGCAGCAGCGACAACACGCTGAACATCATTTCTCAGTTGGCCGAGGACGACGAGCAGATTAATGTCGTCTCCTACAAGCAAAACAGGGGCAGAGGTTTCGCGTTGCGGACGGGTTTTGCGCATTGCCGCGGCCGATACGTCGTAACGATCGAGTCCGACCTTAACTACGGAACAGAAATCGTTTTTCGGCTCTACAAAGAACTCTTGGATACCGATGCAGATGTAGTCGTTGCTTCTCCGTACGCCAAAGAAGGCAGAGTGGAAAATTTACCTTTTTGGAGGGCTTTTTTGAGCCGGTTGGGCAACAGGATTCTGCGGATGGCCGTTTCAGCGGATATTACGACCATCAGCGGTATGACCAGAGGATACAAAGGCAATTTCATTCGCTCTTTGCCTCTTGCCGAAGACGGCAAGGAAATTCACTTAGAGATTGTGTCCAAAGCCTGCGTGTTGGGCTGCAGCTTCAGCGAGATCCCGGCGACCCTGCGATGGGCTAAGGCAAAGAAAGGAAAGCCAAAAAGAAAATCCAAATTCAAGGTGGCAAAACTCATACGCAGCCACCTGCTGTTCGGGTTTAATGAGGCGCCGATTTTACTTTTCGGCTCGGTCGGTGCGGTGGTGCTGCTGGTAGGTTCGATCCTCGGTCTATATCTTTCCTTTCTTCATTTTCTGAAAGGTGAAATTATCGGGGACAGGGTGGTGCTGATTATGACCACAATTTTCCTTGTCCTTTCAGGACTCGGCATATTTCTGTTTTGCTTCTTAGCGTATCAGATAAGAGATTTGAGAAAAGAGACGTTCAAATCACGCTATGAAATGCTCCAGGGACCAGCCAAGCCGGGTGATTGACGCAGACTGTTTCAGCCAAGAGCCAATGCTCAATAATTTCATATGCAAAAAAAGCAAAAACTAAAGTTTCTCTTCCAGATAGTTGTTTCTCTGGCCATAGCGGTCGTCCTGTTATTTCACCTCGACCTTAAAGAATTCAGTGAACGTTTTGCTGCTATATCCTGGCCGGTACTGGGCGTAATTATCTTGTCGCTTATACCAGCTTTGTTAGTGCGAGGGTATCGGTGGAAATTGCTTTTTGACAATCAGACCAACATCATAAAGCTTACAGATTCGATGGCGTTGCTGTTTGTTGGAGCGGCACTGAATCTTGTTCTGCCCGCAAGCACGGGCGATATTGCTAAAAGCTACTTCGGATATAAATGGTCGGGCGTAAAGGAGCGGATGCTGTCGGTAAGCCTGCTCGACAAGGTCATTGCCCTTGCCTCTGTCTCCATACTCGGTATCCCCTGTGCTTTGTACCACGGCGAGCTGTTGTATGCAGGTCTGTCAACCTTGGTATTGCTGCCCGCATTTTTATTGCTGCTACTGCCCATCCTGATTAAACGTGCGCCTTTCTGCAGAGGACTCTTTGAATGGGCGACTAAAGTCATTCGAAACAAGTTTGACTTTTCAAAGGCTGTCGAACAAGTAAACCCTGGCGCCGGTAAGTTGACGGTCGCCCTGATGCTTTCCGTGGCAGGATGGTTGGTCACCTATCTTGAAATGTACCTCTGCTTCCGGGCAATAGGTGTGAAGATTCCCCTGTTTTATGTATTCTCGGTCGCACCCCTGCTCACACTGGTTCGTTTGTTTCCGTTTACTTTGAGTGGTGTCGGCTCCGATGAGGCGGCGATGTGGTATTTTTTCAGCCGCGCAGGGGCTGAACTGGAGGGCATTTTAGCCGGCGCATTTATCTTCAGGCTTGCTATTTTGATTCTGCCGGGCATAGTCGGGCTGTTTGTCCTGGCAGGCACAAAGCGGATAGTCAGTATGAAAAAGGAAAGCTGACTGCTTCGTTTTGCCGCCCTCTTTGGAGCGGCCGTTATGCGAGAAGAAGGGATGAAAGATATTATCGGCCATAATCCTTTGGCGATGCCAGGCTCTTTGTACAGGATGGCCCTGATTTAAGGCTTTGCATTGATAGTCTCCTGGTATTTGAACCAAGTCACCAATTCTGCGTTGAGTGTTAAGCTGTTGAGCGCGTTTCATGGGCGGCTATTTCTGTTTGAACACGACAATCAGCATGGCTGCTTTCAATTTCACAGGAAAATCACAGGTTTCAGGGATTTTAGATGCCAAGTCCATAACTTTTCCCAACAAGGGTATTCTGCTTAGTTTTTTAAGGGACTTGAAGAAATAAGCCTTGTATGGTGGAGCAGTGGTAATCACATATTCCGGTTTGTCGAGAGTTTCGATCAATCTGACCACAGTGCGACTGTCAAAGTAGGTCAGGTGCCACGGTGCGAACAGCCAGTGATATTTGCGCAAGACACGCATGAGCAGGCTTTCCGTGTCCGGTGTTGCCATAAGGATGCATCCGCCTTTGTTGAGATGTTCCCAGGCGTGGGCCAACAGGGCCACTGGGTCAATGACATGTTCAATGACGTCCCACATCGTAATGCAGTCATACTTTTTCCGGAGGTCGAGGTCTTTCAGTTCTCCGTCAAACACAGGAAGGTTTTTTCTCTCACATATTTTTCTTGCCCAGTCGTTTGGCTCAAGGCCTTGTACTGCATACCCAGCATTTCTTGCGACTTCCATAAAAAGCCCTGTAGAGCAGCCAACGTCAAGCAGTGAACCTTTCATGGGCGCATATTTTTCCTTGGCATTCAGGAAGCCTTGAAAAGTTTCTTGGCGGAAAGTGCTGGTCTGGTGGTACTCGGAGTCTTCTACTTTTTTGTATAAGTCCACGATATTATCAGGCACACGAGGCACATATAACAGGCCGCAAGACAGGCATTTTACCACATAGGGATATTTCTTTATGTCGTAAGCGTAGGACAAATCATTCGCGGTAAGGGCGTCATCGGCGGCGCTCCTGATGAAGGTTTCTGCACTGTTACTGCTGCATAATGGGCACGGACGATTAGACATTAGATGCATCCTTTTTTTGCATTATGAACTGGCTCATTCCTGTGGGAACCTTGAGTTGTAATTTGTCCATGCCAAGAAGGTAGACAATCCCGGCAATAATTCTCCCTACATAAGGCAGCAGCCTTCGCAGGCGTATACATATGAAGTGCAATGAATAATCGTAATAGGCCATTTTTTCGTTGACTATGTCGAAGTGTTCTTCGAACAGTTGCCGGACGCTTTTTCTGCTGAAGTATATAATGTGTTGAGGCACTTTATAGGACAACCATCTTTTGCCCTGGATTTTGTTCATAAGATAATCAACGATGGGAGTTGTCATGATAAAATATCCGCGGGGTTTTAACCTTTTACAGACCTGACTGATAAATTCCTTTTGGTTGTAAATATGTTCAATCGTATCGAAACAAGTGATAACGTCGAACCGGTCCGGGGGCATGCTACTGATATCGCCGTGGAAAATGTAAGGTTTAACCGAATCGTCCATTCTCTTAAAGGCGGCATCAGACACTTCACATCCCCACGCATCAAATCCACGATCATGAAAGTGAGCTACGGTAAATCCGAGAGCGGCTCCCACATCAAGAACCTTCTTCCCGGAAGTAAGGCCCGCGATGAGTTTCACTCGTTTATCATTTGTTTTGTGAATCCCCTTTTCTTCCATGGAGTAGTCCTCGTAGCCCTGGTCAATGTTCTCGTCCTCATAGTACATGTCGGACTTGTAAAGCTCAAGTAAATCGCTCTCTATAGGACGAGGCGACAGGTAATAGCATTCGCAACTGATACACTTGTGAATCTTGAAAGGCCCGAATGTGTGAAGTTCCAACTTATCATTTCGGCGGCACAAAGGACAGCAAACCTCTTCTATCTGCCACTTGATACCCGCAAAGAGAATTGGGTTTTGGTCATTCAGGTGATTTTGAGTTTTCATATAGCTCGCAGAATTAACAGTTGTACTCATGTATAGATTTGACTGTCACGCATTGCTTTGTTCAAAACTTTCAAGCTTCTTCCAGTAGCACTCGCCTTCAAAGTTTTCAAGCTCTTTTGACCTGTACCACCCAAGTTTCCATTTTATCGGTATTGCCATCACTTCAAGTGCCATCCCAAAAGCATGACGCAATATATCCACGGTCGAAGTTTCGTGATTATGGAGACGTATGGGGATTCGTTTAATTAATATGTTATATTTGAGCAGGATGTAGTAGATTTCGACATCGAAACTGAAACGCTTGATCGTGACTAACGGAAATAGTTGAGATGCCAGCATGCCGCTGAAAGCCTTAAAACCACACTGAGAATCAAATATCCCGCCAATTACCAGTAAAGTTACACATTTGGAGAAAATTCTGCTGGCTAATTTTCGGGAAAAGGGCAACTCGGCATGATATTCAGAATGTCTTAGTGTACGATCGCCCGCTACGAAATCAAAACCGTCCATAGTAATCAGTTTGTAGGCATAAGGAATAGCACTGAGGTTGTACGGTAGGTCAATGTCGGTAAAGATTCGGCAATCGCCTTTGGCGATTAGCATGCCCTGCTTTATGGCATTGCCTTTGCCGGTGTTCCTGTCAACACGGAAGATACAAACTGAAGAAGGAACTTCTGTAGATACCAGTTGCTGGTTTGGCGCGCTGCCGTCATCAACCAGTATGATTTCATATTTACGGAAATGTTTAGACAAGAATCCATCCAGAATCACTATGTTCTTCAACGCAATATCACGGTTGTTGTAATATCCCATAACGACGGACAAAAGTCCATTGTCCTGACATTTCCCATTTAAACGCTTAAAAAGCATAATTCACTCCTGTCGGTGTTAATAATCTTATCAAAATCACCTTGAACTGTCAAGGATTTTCGTTTTCGAGGCAGCTTTATTGAAAATTGGCAGGAAAGTCGAGTCCGGTTCAATGCATATTTACCCTCTTTGATCCATTGCTCTGCTGTGCCGCGCTTGTTGTAAAACTTAACCACATTACTGGATTTCCACCGGAGATTTGTAACAATGAATCCTATTCTTGGAAACAGTTCTCCTGCGTGCCATTCAATCTTGGCGATCACTCTTCTGGATTTGTCCCATCAGGCTGCGGCCGTTATGCGAGAAGAAGGGATGAAAGATATTATCCTGAGTGGTTGTCATCTCTGGCCTTTTCAACTCAAGTTTACCCGTCCACTGCTGCACCGAATCGATGCGTTTGGAAAATGGTTGTATCCACTTATGATCAATTTTGTATAATGGGTCGTAAAGAAATGTGAAAAATCTCTTGGATGGAAGGAATGTAGAGAATGGCCCTACCAGACAGTCTTCAAGGCCAGAGGAAAATGGAGAAGAAAGAAACGCTTAACCGTAGCGTCCTTTTGTCCGTGGTAAGTCCCTGTTATAACGAATCGGAGGTAATTCGACTGTTTTATGAAGAATTGAAGCCGGCACTCGAATCTCTGGGGGATTTCAAGCATGAGATTATTTTTGTCGATGACGGCAGCACCGACAATACGTTGTCACAGTTGAATCAAATCGCCCAGGCCGATCCATGTGTGCGGGTTTGCTCGCTGTCACGAAATTTTGGACATCAGATTGCGTTGACAGCTGGGCTTGACTTAGCGGTGGGCCAGGCGGTTCTTTTTGAGTTTGGCCCTTTAGAAATAGAGATAGATGTGACTCGGAGGATTGTCGCATGAAGAAACCGTCCTATGCCTCGATACGCGACTTTCTGAATCTGACCTTGCAACAAGATGTATTCAGGGGCCGGCGGTTCAGAGTCATTATCCTGATGGTGAGCTTTGGTTTTATTCTGGCTTGGCAGCTCAATTTCGCCCTCAACGCGAATGAGTTGGAGGGGCATTACCGGCTGGCCGCCGCAACAGGCTCCAGGCATAAATATGTGTCCCAATTCGCTTACTTTTACTATTATCTGCGTCTCTTTCCTGTAGTCACAACCTACAGACCATTGCAGTTCAGTGAAGAAGACGCACGCGACATCATTGATAATCACGGTGGCACATTGTACATGGACACACCGGGCTATTGGGCTATTCGCTTTGGCGATTTCGGCAAAGCGTTTATGTATCTGCCCGATGCGGTTATTAAACGGGCACCTTGGAACTTAAGCGTCCATCCACTCACCGGAACTGTGTTCATTTTGGCCTTGGTGGGGGTTTATTTAGCTTTCTGGTGGGCGGAAATGCCCCTGTTGGGAATCCTCATCGTTTTTCTCATCGGGTCAAATCCTTTCCAATTGTTTGAGGTGTACCAAAACGAGAATGTGTTTGGCTGGCCGATTACCACAGCCACTCTTATCCTCGCTTTCAATGTGCCTCTCATTTCCAATAAAAAGCCTCCGACATATTGGCTCTGGACCGCACCCATCCTTTCAGGATGCTTTCTTGGGGCAGTCAAACATATTCGGACAGAGCCTGCATTGATGATCATCTCAGTTGCATTTGTCTGCCTAACCGTTGCAAAGACACAGTGGCGCGTAAGGTTGGGGTTGCTGTTGCTACTGGCCATCTCATTCGTTACAGTGGAGCGAGCATTGCACAGGTATTTTCAGCATAAGATTGAAGAAGCTGCTGTGGTGGTTGAGGAAGCAGGGGGTTACCCACTGGCACCGCAGCAATACACAACCCATGGTGTTTGGTTTTCCATTTGGTGTGGTCTTGGCGATTTTGACGAAAAATATGGTTACAAGTGGGCAGATGGAACCGGATACCGCTACGCAGCACCAATCCTTCGCGAAAAATTCAACATCACTGTCAAGGGACAATTTCTTGACCAAGCCAACAAATACTGTAAGAAGATGGAAAACTTGCCGGAATTCAGAGAATTGATTCGTGACAAGGTTATCCATGACATTGTCGCAGACCCCCTGTGGTATGGCGGGATCCTTTGGAAAAGAATAAAGCGGGTCTTTTCAGTGATTACTCCAGCACGTCTGGCGTTGGGGAAATGGTCAGCCGACATCCCGATGCAAACAGTTCTGCTCGTACCAACGCTGATCCTGCTCCTGTTTTTCCGCGCGTGGATGCCGTTGAAGTTGATCTGTTTTACCTTTCCGCTGTCGTTGGTAGCTATTTGCGTGTATTCCGGGCAAGGCACAACCTACTACACGTGCTTTCATCTGATTTTAGCGGCAATTTATCTTGGGCTCCTGGTGGAAGGCGTTCTCTGGCTCGTCCGATGGCTGTTTGGCCGCAAGAGGCAAAGAAATCTAATCTAAGCGATCTAATTGGATTAAAATGAATTCTATTTGCAAAGGTCAACGAAATGCGATCCAAAACCACTGATTTGTTTGGCCAAAGGTCACTGGTGCGATGGGTCATAATCGCCCTTTTGTTTGCCGGTGCGTTTGCGATAAGGCTTTATCGCATCAATCAGCCGCTTCTGGGTTTCCACCCCATACGTCAGTACCGCACGGCAATACTTGCAAGAGTGTACTATTATCAAGGTGCCGAATCTATCCCCCAATGGGAAAAGCAGCTCCACACCGCCTACAAGAACGGAATTCCGCTGTTGGAGCCGCCGGTCGGTGAACTGGTCGCTGCGAGCCTCTGGCGAATCGCCGGCGGAGAATATCTCTTGCTGCCGAGGATAACCTCATGCGTATATTGGCTCGTCGGGGGTGTTTTCCTGTATCTGATCGCCTGCAAGTTAATCTCGCCGAGCGCAGCAGTTTTCTCAACACTTTTTTATCTGTTCTGGCCGTATAACATATTAATCGGCAGAAGCATTCAGCCTGAAGCAATGATGGTCATGCTGTATTTGTGCAGCGTCTTCTTAATGTTGCGTTATTATGACCGGCCGACGGTAAGGAGACTGATTCCTGTGGCGGTCGCAGCAGGTTGTGCCATCTTGATAAAGCCTTACGTCATATTTCCGATATACGCCGCTTTTATATCACTTGGCATCTTCAAACAGGGCCTCGCCGGATTTGTGATGAGCCCAAAGTCGATGTTGTTTGTGATTATCAGTTTGTTGCCGGGCGGCGTGTACTACGGCCACAGCTTCCTGGCTTCAGAATATCTGGGCAGACGAAGCGGTATGCAGTTCATACCTTCCCTCTACTTGACCGGCCGATTCTGGAAGGGCTGGCTCACTATGATTGGACACACAACCGGTATTCTTGCCCTTATAGCAGCGATAATAGGAACCTTTTTCTGTCGCAAAGGATTGGCAAGAGTTCTTCTGGCCGGACTGTGGGCCGGTTACATTGTTTTCGGCCTCGTATTCAACAACGCGATACATACCCACGACTATTATCAAGTGCCGATGATTCCTATCGTCTCTCTTGGCCTTGGGCCTGTTGGTGTTGTGCTCACAAACCGGGTGCGCCGGCTGTCGGCGGCGTGGTGCTACGGCTTGGCCGGGGTCGGAATATTATTGTTGGTCCTGCTTGGCGGGATGGCTCTTAAGATTCGCCCGGACCAGTTCTTCAACATGGACCCCAGGCTCAAAGACAAACTCGATATTGCGTGCAACTTTATCGGGGTCAACCCGCACTTGGTAAAACGCATCAACGTTGATTTCGCCTCCGAGGCAAAAACCGCCGCCGAAATCGGTGAAATTGTTAACCACAGTACAAAAACGATGCTGTTGGCTGGTAGCGACGCCAGGGCCCTCATGTACCACGGCCGGTTCTATAGTGTTCCCTGGCCTACAAAATCTGATTTATATGCTCACAAGCTTATTGGCCGTCGCAAAACTACCGCGCTCGAGCGTTTTAACAATAGATATGCGAGACACTCGCCCCAATATTTCATCGTGGCTGACCTCGAGGAGTTTGCCCAGCAAAAGGATTTGAAAGACCTTTTGACCAATAGATTTTCCGTTATTGCCCGAAGTGATAAATACCTGATTTTCGACCTGACAGGACAATAGGCCCTCTTTGTTTTCTTGAAAGTGCCCAATGAGGTTTATAATAGACTGCTTGTATTTGCTGGCAATCGTCCTAATAAGCCCGAAGATTATATATCGGATGGTTCGCCGGGGGCGGTACCGCACCGGCTGGGACCAGCGATTAGGCAAAATCCGGCGTCGTCAGCCCCGGAAAAAGTGTATTTGGATACACGCCGTCAGCGTCGGCGAGATAAACGCTACAAAAACCTTAGTCGCAAAGCTTACTGAATCCTTAGGCGATTACGAAATAGTAATAAGCTCCACAACCGATACCGGTCTTGGGCGAGCAAAGGAGCTCTACGCCGACGACCTGGAAGTATTCTACTTTCCCTTCGACCTGTCATGTGTGATGGACCGTGCATTTAAAAACATCCAGCCCGATATATGCCTGCTGATGGAATTAGAGGTTTGGCCGAACCTGGCGCGAATCGCCAACAGTAAGAACATCCCGGTTGTAGTCGTCAACGGCAGGCTCAGCGATGAA
>SDBT01009881.1_pt1 | contig 15447 bp, 18 predicted proteins | sample 2277101 | NCBI WGS metagenome assembly SDBT01 (sample SAMN10404973, study PRJNA504765) | marine sediment metagenome | isolation source: marine sediment core GS10_PC15, 103 cmbsf | place: Arctic Ocean: Southern Knipovich Ridge | collected 2010 | reverse complement strand
GCTTCCCAGAGGTGGTTGTGCTAGCTTGTCTTGGGGTGTGCTAGCAAACTCCGAAAGCACCCCACTAATTTTTTGCAGTGCAATGCTGCATAGGAGATTTTTATATTATGGCTATTAAACAAAAAAATATCTACCACAAGGCTACCTATGGGTACAAACTCACTGGTTACGCCACTACGGAGGCCAATTATCTTTTACTGGATAACAGAAGCGCCGCCGAAGAAGGCGACTCGTGGTATGATACAACTAACAATTTACTAAAGACCTACGATGGCTCGAATTGGTCGCCTGCGGGCATAAACAGTATGAGCGCAGGCACGCTTAACGCTGTCGCAGCTCTTGGTAATACAATTACCATTGACGGTTCAACTGTTACTGCGGGCACCGTAATCGTTGGTACTACCGTAGCGTCCGGCGCATTACTCTTCCTGAATAACGATGATACATCCAACGACCCTGTTTGTTTGAATATCGACAACGAGGCCAATGCTTCCGATGCCGTGAGTATCCAGATTGACGGTCAAGCCGGATATGACATTCAGGGAACATCGAACAGTTGGGATGTTGCCTATAACGGCGATGCGATGTTCCACGACATCTGGGTCAAAGATGACCTCGGTGTCCAGTTCGGAACAGCCTCATCAAAGGCCGGAGATGTATCCGTTCTCTTCCACGAAGGCGCTGTAGGTACTGCCGGCAACGGCTTATTGTTCGATGCCGTTGGCTCGGATGAGAACCTTCAGTTCGGCGATGCCACCTATTCGTTTGATGTTCGATTCATCGGCGAAGGTTCCACAGACTATCATATGTTGTGGGACTTAAACGGTGGAACAAACAGTCTCGGAGCGCTTATCTTTGATAATTCCGACCTTATGCTGGGCGACAATGATGAGCTTATCTTCGGCGATGTAAGCGACTGGGTTATCGACTGGGACGATACAAGTCTCTCGATTATACCCGCCGCCAACAATTCACCTATAATCTGGGGTTCGGCGACGAGAGGCGTTAATTTTTCCATTTACGGCGATACAGCAACAAGTATTCTCGAATGGAACGCAGCCAATGATAAACTGGTTTACAAATCAGCAGCATCCTCAACAGATGTAGCTGTTCAGCTTGATGACTTTTGCCAGTTGACCTTCGGTACGGGCGCTAATTTCGGAACTACAGGCTCCGGCGACGTTCAGTTCTCCCGTGATAGTGTGGACTTCCACCTTAGCTGTACGGCTGACGGCGAAGTCTGGAACATCGGAACTGGTTCTTTAGACTTCGATATAAAGTGGTTTGCCTCTTCCACTGGCGATTATGTTCTTTTCGATGAGGGCAATGCCAGAGTTGAGTTCGTGGATGTCGATTTACGCTTCAATGATGATGGTATTCTTTATTTCGGTACGACTTCAGATGCCTCCCTTCAATGGGACAATACCAACAACACTCTTGATATTACCGGCAATGTTGATATTACCGGAACGCTAAGCGTTTCAGGCGCTTTTGACATTGGCAACTTTGCTTTTGCCGATGATGAGGAACTAAGGTTCGGCGATACTTCCGGCGGCGACTTCATATTGACCTACGACAGTTCTGCCGACAATCTTCAACTTGACGCTGCCGCAGCCAACAATGCCTTTGATATTGGTGCTAATACCAATACCGATGTGGTCTTTCACGGAGGTAACGGAGGTTATGACCTTTGGTGGGACGCCAATACGAACAACTTATTTGTTTTAGACAATGCGATTTTGTCGATTGGGACAGATGGTGATATTGACATCAAAAGTGATAACACCAACTATAGTATCGATGCCGGTTCTGCCAACGGACTGATTGATATTGGTCTTGCGGTGGATACGGATATGAGATGGCACGGAGCTACTGAAACCGAAGACATCCACTGGGATGCCAGCGAAGATACGCTGTGTATCATATCAGGTGCCGTTCTTGGATTTGGTAACACCGCCGCTTCACCCGACTTTGAGTTCACCTACGATGGCACGAGCTTTTTGGTGGAACCCGCAACCCAGAACGATGATATGAACTGGGGAGCGACCACTAACTTTAACTTTACAATTTCCTGCGATACGAACACGAATTACTTTAAGTTCGATACCGATGATACGGCAAAATCGCTTGATTTGAGGAATACCCACCTTATCTTCGAGGATGGCACGGCCACGTTTGACTTTATCAATACTTCGCAGGTTCTTTTAATCGAACCTGACCAGGATGATAGGGTTATCGCCTTTGGTAGAACCAACCAGGTTGATGTCGAGTTTAACGGCAACGATGCAGATTATGATATGTACTGGGACGCCTCAGCGAATGGCTGTTTGTTCAAAGACAATGCCATCCTTGCTATCGGGGCTACCGTTGCTTCGCCTGACCTCAAGATATACTCCGATGGCACTTCGACCGCTATTACACTTGGCGTGGCTTCTACGATAACAGGCGAGGCTTTAGGCCTGACCTTTGGCATATCAGGCACTCACGGTATGGACGTTGTTTTCCAAGGTGCTACTACCGGCGACAATATTACTTTTGACGCTGGTAATACGACTCTTACTTTAACTGACAGTACGCTTGTTTTTAATCCGACAACGAGTGCTGCAACGGTCGATTATACCTTTGATGCCTCCGCCGATGCTCTAAAGCTGACTGCAACCGATAGTCAAAGTGCAGCGCTGACGCTTGGAACATCCGGTACGAACGGAATGGATGTTATTTTTCAGTCCAAAACCACCGGCGACCATATTAAGTTCGATGCCGGTGCGTTATCGCTGACTTTTCAGGATACTACGCAGGTATTCGCAAGCGGTGGAACGGTGGCTTATACCTTAGCTTCGGCTTCGGATGTAATGACGCTTACCGCCACAGACAGTCAAACGGCCAAAATAACTTTAGGTGCTTCAAGCACTCACGGCCTTGATGTTGTCTTTCAATCCGCTGAAACAGCGAATATGATTACCTTTGACGCTGCTGCGTTATCGTGGACATTCGGCGGAACCAGTGCAAATAACATTGATGTGGTCTTTAACACCGGAACTTCTGGTGATAACATCACCTTTAATGCCGGTAATAAGACCCTTACCTTCACGGACAGCACACAGGTTTTTGCCAGTGTTGGTACGGTATCCTATACTTTAGGTTCTGCTTTGGACATAATGGCATTAAGTGCAACAGACAGCCAGACGGCAGCCTTGACAATTGGAACATCAGGAACACACGGCTTGGATGTAGTCTTCCAATCTGCAGTTACCGGCGATAACATCACTTTCGATGCAGCAAGTAAAACACTTACCGCCACGGATTGCGAGATTGTTTGTGAAACTGAACCAGGAGCGGGCGGAAGCGGATTGGCTATTCCGCTCAATGCTACCACTTCTCCATCTACGACAAATGCAACGGGTGGACGAATGGTTTTTGAGACTGACCTAAACAAACTTTGGGTAAAAACAGCTACTACTGGTACTTGGGTTGGTATTGTTTTAAGTTAATTTTACGGGGGGCTTAAATCGCCCCCTTTTTTTTATCAAGGGAAGGAAATGAAAATACTCATCCTGACACAGCTTCCTATAAGGGATACACCTGTTGATGAATTGATTGCCAGGCACCTGCGGAAACTGGGGCATACTGTCTGGGTCGAATTCCTTATACGGGCTTTCGGCACTGATAATATAGGTGGGCGAAAGGCCGTTTTCAAGTTCAAGCCCGACCTTGTTGTTCTGCCGGAAGTCAGGTGTGAATATGGCTGCGACCTTAACGAAGCCATAAGAGGGATGGGAATAAGAACGGTAGTTCGCAGGTGCGAACCTGGATATTCGAATGATGAGCGTGAAACAATAAGCGATGAGCTTGCCTCTGTTATTAGGGGTAGATGGCCTTATGTCGTTGACCTGGAGCTTGTCTGGCACGAGGACTTTCTTGAAGCGCTCAATAAACCCTTCGTCAAAGCGGTTGGCGCCTTTCCTTTCGATTTATATTTCTTAAAGAAGAAAAAGAGGCATAAGAAGAAAACTGTTCTTTGCGCAGCCGCCTGGGATTACGCAGACAGAACCCCTCAATACTCCATACCGGAAGTGTCTTTGGGTTCTCCTCTGCACGCAGAGCATTACTGGCGATGCCGAAAAGGGAGAGATTTGTGGATTAAGGAAATTCTAAAAGCGGTTGAGAAATATCCCGACTGGCACTTTATCTTGAAAGTCCATCCGGCCGAACTGCCTTTTGAATACAGGAAGGTTTTTGGCGATAAGGTCGAAGTGATACATATGACAAAGGCGGTAGAGGCTTTGACCACAGCCGATGTTTTAATCCACGCCGGTTCTACTATGGCAGTGGAAGCTCATCTATGGGATATACCTGCCTTCAGATTGGGTGGTGACGATAATCACCCGCTTGCAGGTGTTTCTCCTGAAATAAATGAGATTGACCTGTCCGTTGAATTAGGCAAATCCAATGCCGATACTAATGTAATCAAGTATTTAGAAAAGACCTTTTTCGGCAGGATGGATGGCAGGGCTTGTTTTAGAGCGGCGGAAGAAATAGATAAAATAAAGCCCCAGAAAACCACCTTTCCCCAAAGATGGCCTGATAGTCCCAATAACTACGAAACACCAGACACTTGCAGAGAGCTTACCTGGGAGAAATCGCCTATGGATATAGTTCACTGTCCCGCCTGCAAGAACTTATTGTATCTAAAGCCTGGAGTGAAATTAGCCAAGTGTCCCTGGTGTGCAGTGATGGTGCAGAGATAAAACCATACATTAGCGGCAATCCAGTAATAGGCAAGAACGTATCCATCGGCTTCTGGACTGAAATAAATGCAAAAGGCGCAATCGTAATCATAGGCGATAATTGTGATATTGCCTCTTTTGTTGCAATCAACGCGGCCGATTCGCATAAAAGGTGCCTTGGTTTGTCGGACGAAATAGAAAGAGAAGATATAACCTTAGAGAACAATGTCTTTATCGGCTCTCACTGTTTTATTGGCGGCGGCACTTATATAGGGCATCATTCGGTCATTGCGGCGGGAGAGATTGTTATAGGCAAAACAATACCGCCTTATTCGCTGGTGGTAAATGGCAAAATTAAGGAAGGATATTATGAACGAGAATTTTCCTCTATACATCACAAGGAAAAGACTAAGTCGGTTTCTGGTTCTTCACGAACTATTCAAGAAAGTCCTTGATGTAAAAGGCTCGATTGTAGAATGTGGCGTCTTCGAGGGATTTAGCCTTATGACGTGGGCACAGTTTAGTGCCATTTACGAGCCTTACAATTATCATCGGGAAATTATAGGCTTCGATACCTTTGAGGGGTTTCCTTCTCTTTCCCAGAAGGACACAGGCCAGCACGAACACAACATAATAGGCGGCCAAAGCGCAGATTCCTATAAGGAGATTATGGAATGTGCTGCCAAATACGATAAGCAAAGACCAATTTCGCATATCCCAAAGGTAAGACTCATCAAGGGTGATTTCTTAAAGACAGGAGAGAAATTCCTGAAGGACAACCCCCATTTACTTATCTCACTATTATTTATGGACTTCGACCTTTACGAGCCGACCAAGAAAGCCCTCGACCTGTTCCTGCCCCGAATGCCTGCAGGTTCTATTCTGGCCTTTGACCAACTCAATAATCAGATGTGGCCAGGCGAAACAACAGCTCTGTTAAATAAATTAGACCTTAATAAATACAAGCTCCAGCAGTTTTATTACGAACCGAACATTTCGTATATAATGCTATGATATTAACAGCCCATCAGCCCGTTTACCTTCCTTGGCTCGGCCTGTTTCATAAGATAGCAATAGCCGATATGTTCTGTTCCTTCGATGAAGTCCAATATCTTAAAAAGGACTGGAACAACCGCAACAGGATAAAAACGGCCAATGGTGTGATATGGCTGACCGTTCCCGTCAAAACCAAAGACTACAGAAATAAATCCATAAAGGACATTGAAATAGATGGTGACCACTGGCAGAAAAAACATTGGCAATCTATTCTGTGGGCTTACAAAAAAGCGCCTTACTTTCATTTGTACGCCGACTTCTTTGAAGACCTCTACAAAAATCGCTGGCATTACCTTGCAGACTTAAACGAATATATTTTATTAAACCTGCTTGAGTTTCTTAGTATCAAAGCGGAATGGACAAAAGCATCGTGCTATCATTTCGAAGGCATTAAGTCGGAACTTGTTCTGGGTATGTGTAAAAGATTAAAGGCTGATACCTATATCTTTGGCGAACTTGGCAAGAGTTATGCTGATGTCGATGCCTTCAATAAAGAAGGGATAGTGGTTGAATTTCAGAAGTATATTCACCCGACTTACCCGCAGCTACACGGCAAGTTTGTAAGTCATCTTTCGGTCATAGATTTGATGTTCAATGTAAAAGACCCACTGGAAATAATAATGAAAGGAAAGAAAGATGAAAGTATTAGTAGCGACTGCCCATCCTGATGATGAGGCATTAGGAATGGGCGGGACAACGGCACGGCTAAAGAGTGAGGGTCACGCGGTAGAAATACTATTGCTCGGAAAAGGAAGGGGCGATGAATTGGATAATCGCTTCGATGTCAAACCCTTACTGTATTGGGTCAAGATAATTGAGAAAAAGATAACCGAATACAAACCCGATGTTATCTACACCCATTACGAACACGACCTCAACATCGACCATCGAATAACATATCAGGCGGTTCTAACCGCAGCCAGGCCATTGCCAGATTCGCCCGTTAAAGAGATATATTCATTTGAGGTTCTTTCTTCTACAGAATGGTCAACAAAGACGTTTGAACCCGATGTCTTTATAGATATTAAAAACTATATAGACAGGAAGATAGAGATGCTGGATAAGTACGAATCTGAAATGAGATGCTTTCCGCATCCACGCTGCTATCAGGGGGTTCGTATCCTTGCCGCCCGAAGGGGTATGCAGTGCGGTCTTAACTGTGCAGAGGCATTTAAGACTATAAGGGTTATTAAATGAACCCCTACCAGATTGTGAAGGATTTCGAGCAGGCGGTGGCGGATTACGCAGGGGCTAAATACGGCGTGGCGGTGGATTCCTGCACTAATGCGATTCTGTTGTGCTGCAAGTATCTGAATGTCGATACTGTTTGCCTACCGAAGAAAACCTATGTCGGTGTGGCATATTCAGTTATCCACGCAGGCGGGAAGATAAAGTTTGTCGATAACGATTGGCAAGGTGTCTATGTTTTAACTCCCTATCCTATCGTAGATAGTGCAAGGCGATTCAGAAAGAATATGTATATGCCCCGCACCCTATATTGCCTGTCGTTTCATTGGTCGAAACATTTGCCAATAGGCAGGGGCGGAATGATATTGACCGATGATAAAAAAGCCGCCAAATGGTTAAGGAAGGCAAGGTTTGATGGCAGGACAGAGGGAGTTCCTTGCAAGGAAGATACCTTTGATGTGCCAGGCTATCACTTCTATCTTATACCAGAACAGGCGGCAAGGGGGTTAATGCTAATGCAAAGTGTTAAGGACAATAACCCTGATTTGCCCGAAGAAAATTATCCCGATTTAAGTGAGAATTTCAAATGGAAGGAATGACGGTTTTAATAAGCGGGGGAACGGGAAGTTTAGGGCAGGAATTCATTAAAAGAATACTGCCGCTCAATCCCAAGAAAGTAATAATCTTCTCAAGGGACGAGTTCAAGCAGTATCGAATGAAACAGGACTTCAACGATGACCGGCTTCGGTTCTTTCTCGGTGATGTAAGGGACAGGGACAGATTGAATCGTGCTTTTGACGGAGTGGATTACATTGTTCACGCCGCCGCCTACAAACAAGTCCCCGCATTGGAGTATAACCCTACCGAAGCAGTAAAGACCAATGTAATAGGGGCGATGAATGTTATCGAGGCGGCGATAGACTGCGGAGTTCAGAAGACAATATTCATCTCTTCCGATAAAGCCGTTAATGCAGTCAATATTTACGGTGCCACCAAGTTCACCGCCGAGAGGTTATTTATAGCAGCCAATTCCTATTCCGGTCATAAGAGTGTATTTTCCTGTGTCAGATACGGGAATATCATCGGTTCGAGAGGGAGTGTTGTTCCAATGTTTCAAAAACTGGCAAGAGAAGGCAGGCCAATAACTGTTACAGACGAAAGAATGACCCGCTTCTGGCTTACTTATGACCAAGCGGTTGAGTTAGTTTTTTTCGCCCTTGCCGAATCTGTGGGCGGCGAGATATTCGTTCCGAAGTGTCCTTCGATGAGAATTGTCGATGTGGCAAAAAGCATTGCTCCCGATTGCGAAATTGAGTTTACGGGCATAAGGCCAGGTGGGGAAAAGATTCACGAAACTCTTATCTCTACAAACGAGGCACGGAACCTGAAATGGTATAAGGGTTATTTCGTAATCATTTCCGAAGCCCACAAGAAGAAAGAACATAGCAAATACACAGAATCTATTTCCATTACCGATTATACAAGCGATAAATGCGAAAAGTTGAAATCATTGCCGAGTGTGGAATCAACGCCTGCGGCGACTTGGATATTGCCAAGCAGCAGATTGACGAAGCAGTTATAGCAGGTGTGGATGCGGTCAAGTTCGCCGCTTATGATACAGACCTGCTGGTTGATAAAAACCACCCCCTGTACCAAGACCTGAAAAGGGCTGAGTTTTCTATGGGTGAATTAGTGGAACTTGCCGAATACAGCCCGATAGAATGGTTTGCCACGCCTTCGGACATTACATCGGTCGAACTTCTGGAAGATATAGGGGTTAAGCGATACAAGGTCGGTGGGATTTACGAAATCAAAGACCGAACCCTGTTAAAGGCCATAAGAGCGACTGGCAAGCCGGTAATCGTATCGGCTGGAAATGACTATCTCGAATCGGCACTGGCAATCTTAAAGGGTGTGCCCCTGACCCTGCTCTATTGTGTTAATGAATACCCCACACCGCTTAAATCGATTGATTTTGGCGAAATGGACAGATTAAGGGAATATGGCTACCCCGTTGGCTTCTCCGACCACACAGAGGGCGTAGAGGCCTCTGTCGAGGCCGTTAGGAGGGGAGCTGTTATGATTGAGAAGCACTTCACCACAGACAGAACCCTGATAGGTTGCGACCAGTGCTGCTCAATTGAACCGGACGAAATGAAGGAAATGGTAAGGAAGATAAGATGATTGGAGCGATAGTTCAGGCAAGACTGGCCTCTATCAGACTGCCGAGGAAGATATTAAAGAAACTCAGGCACAAGACAGTTCTCGAATGGGTGATTGACAGACTTAAAGAAAGCACTGTTCTTGATAAGATTATTGTTGCCGTTCCCCCAGAGCCGGAATTGATTTGTTTCGTCAAGAACAAGAACTACGATGTCTTTGTCGGTGATATGGACAATGTGCTTAGCAGATATTATCACGCCGCCAAGGAATACAACATCGACAGGATAGTGAGAGTAACGTCTGACTGCCCCTGCATAGACCCCGATGTAATCGACAGGATAGTTGGGCACGGCAAAGGATATGTTACCATTGAACATTATCCTCACGGCCTTGACTTTCAGGTGTTTGATTTTTACGACCTCGAAGAAGCACAGCGCAATGCAATAACCCCTTACGACCGAGAGCACGTTGTGCCCTACATTCTTCGGAATGCTGACTTTGCTACGACACTATTTGCCCCACCGCTTTTATATGCACCTGATATAAGAATCACACTGGATACACCGGAAGATTACATCGTATTGTCGGAACTATTCCAACATCTGCCGGACGATTTCAGGACGATTGACATTATAAACTATTTAAGAGAAAGGAATGACGAAAATGGCTAAAGAGGAAAAGAAGCCACCAGAGGAAAAGAAGCCACCTGCGGAAATAATAATCAAGCAGAAGATTAACGACCTTGCTCAGCAGCTTGAGGCCGTCAAGAGAGAATCGCTGGCGGCAAAACATAAGTGCGAAGAAATGGAAATTGTAGGCCAGAAGATTATCGGAGCGATAGCGGGTCTGCAGGAATTACTAAAAGATTTTGTATAAGGAGTTTCTAAAAATGGCAAAAAAAGAGAACCCAAAACCAGAAGAAAAAAAGGAAGAGGCCAAAACCTTTTCAAGAAAGGAACTGAAGGATAAAATCAAGGAGCATAGCGTTCTGCTTGAGAAACTTTCCACCGAAGGCAAAAGGCTTCAGGACTCACGGCGGGCACTCGACAATCAACTGGGTCAAATAGTTAATCAGAGCAGGCAGCTAATGGGCGCTATTGCAGCATTACAGGATTTGTTAGGTGAAACTAAGGGAAACAGTTAAAGAGTATTTTCACAAGTACACTTCCCTTTCCCCCGTCTTTCACGATTTCACATCAGACCAAGAACACCTGCAAGAAGAGTTCGATGACAAAACGCTTCTTAGGTGGAACCATTTAACCAAGTCTTTACAGGTCTGGTATGATGCCCCAAGTGGTCTGTACTGCGTTCTTGCACAAGAGCCACCTCTTAATATCTGTAAAATAATCTGGCTCTTGAAAGAGAGTCAGAAATCCAAAAGACAGGCTCTTGGGGCGTATCGGGACTACAAAGAAGCGCAGGGGAAGGAAGTGGACGAAAAGATAGATAAAACGGTCAAAGAGACCGCAGATGCTTTGCGGTCGTGGTCTGTTGGAAAAGTTACGACTTCGGGCAAAGGATTATGACATTAAACATTTCAGGGTTAATAAACGACAAATACGCCGAGGTCAAGGTTCAGCTTGACGCGGTGAATAACAAGATTGCAACCTCAACGACTAACCGTGAAAAGCTGATAGCCAAAAGAGAAAAACTCAAAAATATGCTTGCCAGACTAAAGGCAATACAATTCCAGTCAACAAGTTTCAATAAATTGGAGGGCAAATAGTGGCAATCTGGTCTCAGGAAGTAGCCGATATAAAAGTCAAGATAGAGGTCTTAGTCCGGCGCCTGTCGGGTAAGACCAATCTCACTTATGATGAGAGGCAGATTGTCTCGGATGCTATTAACGAGGCTATGCAGGATATTTGTATCGACCGTGGAATATCAAGATGGCGGTTTTTGCAAACTGCTGATACCGAGGACACTACGGCGGGCACGGCCTATGTGGATTTGGACGAGAACATCTTTAATGTAATCTCCGGTACCGTCAGAATAGCAAGCGAGGGCAAGACCCTTCAAGTCGCCAGTATAGAATATATCTATTCCACTGACCCGAAACAGGACAGCCAATCTTGCCCCGATTACTATGCCTTCGACTCGTCCGGTACGCCTGAAACAATAAGGCTTATATTCAAACCCATTCCCAACGCCGTCTATACGATAAGTTTTATCGCCGAAAGCATTGTAGATGAGGATAGTATCTCATCTTTCCCCGCCTGGATGCACGGGGCGATAATAGACCTGTCCACTTCAATAGCTTTAAGAAGATTAGGTCTGGGCGACCCCACTTTCTATAAGAACGAATACAAGGAACGCAAGCAAAACGCAAAAGAGTCTCAAGGCGGGGACAGTGCGCAACACATTAACCGTGTCAATACAATACCGCCGGAGTATCCACTCCAGAACAGAACAAACTAATGAAAGTAGATAGCATTATCGCAAAAATCCGTTACCGACTGAACGACATTTCCGATGAGGCTTACGATGATGATATGCTCTTTGAATATATCAACGATGGCGCAAAGGACTTTTCATATACCGGCTGTAACCAAACAATACAAAACGTAAACAGTGGCTCAACCATTTCGTCCCTTACTTTAACTTCCGAACTTACTTACGTTGACTGGCTAAATATCTATGCCGTTGAGTATGCAAGTGTCGAACTTGCCCCTGCCCCCAGATATGAGGCTGTCCGATGGCTACCGGCTTCAGGAACGCCTACAGGATGGTCTGTGTGGGGTGATATCCTTTACATTGATACTATAGTAACCCTATCGGCAAGTAATGATATAGATATTTCCTATACCTACATTCCCGATGATATATCGGCTACTTCCGATACATCACCATTGGCAGATAAGTGGTCTCCTGCATTAGTGGCTTATTGTGTTTACAGATGTCATAAGGCAGACAGGGAATCTGGTCTGGCCGATACCGCATTTGCAGAATATTTAGCTATAAAACAAACCGCAGCTAAGATATACGAGGCACTAATGATAGGCGGAGGATATTCTTGAAATTTTCTCCAACTTTAACAAACCCGATGGCAAGTCCGTTATGGAACAACGAAACCGTTGAATGGACTCCCGCCACGATTACCGACTTTACAGGCGGATTGTGCACGGCCTTTTCCGAGACCAATATAAGAGACAACCAGTTCACAGTTCTTAATAACTGGTATTTCAAGCAAGACAATTCTATTGAGACGAGGGGGCCATACAGACCCTATCTGGTAACAACTAAAGAAACGATTATTCCCGACTCTGCTTCGCCACTGTCGTTTAGGTGGATGGAGCTTGGCGGAACCGATTATCTCGTTTCCTGCTGGGATGCAGGTGCCAGTTATGAAGTAAGTGTTTTAGATGCCTCCAATAACCGCTGGGCGGGTGATGGCGGCGGAACAAGTATAAAAACAGATTTAACCGATGGCTACAAAGCCCAGTTCGTCAAGTTCTCCGTCAACGATGCAGAGGATATGATTTTTTGTAACGGCAAGGACACTCCCCAAAGATGGATTGGGACGATAGATACGGCCTCCAGCGATTTAGGACTGGCCGCCCCGACCCTTGGAACACCAAACCTGAAAGCAGAATCTAAGGTAGCCAGTGGGCCAGGTATTTCGGTAACTGCTAATTTTTACTATAAGTTTACCGCTTTTTATGACTCTTCCGGCACTAATACTAAATACGGTGAGTCCGGCGGGACTACTGCTGCTACTATCGCCATAGCGGGCGTAGATGGAACACCTTCAGCGCCGACAATACAGGATTGTCCTGATATTCCCACTGGTGCGACAAGAAATTACGTTTATCGCTCTCCCGCAGGCGAGACAAACGGGCCATACAGAAGAGTTGGTTATTACACGGATGCTACGGCTGCGGAATTTGTGGACAATCTTGAAGTGGGAGACGAAGGCGTTGACATTCCCGCCGACGCTGGCACGCCGCCTAAAATAAAAAACATCCTCTCTTTTAAGGGAATAATATGGGGGGTGGGGCTTAACGCCGCCGGCCAGCTTACTAATAAAGGCGTGTGGTCAAGCACCGGTCAGCCGGATATGTTCCCCGCCCTGAATTATACCTATTTTCCCGACGCCCTTGCCGGCCCCGTGGCCTTTGGTGAGAACGTCTACTGGTTTACTGAAAAGCAGATTTACATTACGCCCAACGGTGATGTTGACACTTATCCGGAACCGTTAAAAATCTGCGATAGGGGCTGCACTTCGTTTACCTCAATAGTCGATGTCGGCAACGGTCTTGTTTTTCAATCAGATGATAATATCTACTGGGTTGACTTCAACTCTTACAACGAAAAAGACGGCGACTTTCCCTTTCCCATAGGCGAGCCGATAAAGAACAAGATAAACGATATTACCGCTACCCAGAGAATTAAATCCGTAGGATGTTCACACAAAGACAGATATTATCTTTCCTATCCGGGAGTTAATCAGACCGCCAATACCGCAACCTTGGTATGGGACGTAACGGCGGGTATAAAATTGATGAAACAAGGTCTGTATGGTGGATGGAGTTCTCTGGACTGGGCGGCAAATGATATGCAGTCCTTTAACGGCACTTTATACACCGCCGACAATACAAACAAATACATAATGGAGCACGGTTTCGCTGGTGCGGATGATTATTACAGCAAGACCGAATACGACGCCTCTACGAATTATAGTATTATCACGGAGTTGAAAACAAAGAAATTCCTTTTCGTCCAGAACCCCATATTAGTCAGGACAATGCTTCTGCAGGCTGTAACCAGCGGAGCGTCTTACAGGGCGACATTGTCCTTCGATGCCGCTTCTTTTGAGAAAGTTGCGACCTTTGCTTTAGGTTCGACCTCATTGGCCGTAGATAACAACTGGCTCGTTTGGGGGCAGGGAACGTGGGGCAATTTTAACTGGGGGGCGTCAACATTTGCCGCAGAACATAGTCATAAAAAGATTCCTTCCGGCGGCAAGGGGAGAGACCTTCAGATAAATCTTAGCTGTTCAGACAGTCAGGATGCGAACCTTACGGAACTAACTTTTTATTACAAACTTTTACCAAGACGATTAGGGAGTTAATATATGGCGCATCCACAAGCAATTAGGGAAAAAGCCCTTGCGCTATACCGTCTTGGATTGGGTGCACGACGAATTAGCAAAAAACTTAATTTGCCTATCCGCACCATTCTAAATTGGGCCAAAAAAGCCAATATTATTCGTCCGGCACTTGTTGCGTGTCCAATAAAAATGCAACGAAAGATAATTCAACTATATAAAACGGGACTAAGTATGGCAAAAGTAGCAGCAAAATTAAATATTGATGCTGTGACAGTTTGTAAATACATAAGAAGAACAGGAATTTCTCGTTCCAAAGGATTATCTAAAGAAAAAAACAATAACTGGAAGGGGGGAATAACCCCAGAAAACGAATTATTGAGACATTCTCCCCGATATAAGAATTGGCGACAAAAGGTATTTGAGAGAGATAGCTGGACGTGTGCATCGTGTGGACAGATAGGGGGCACTTTAAGAGCACACCATATACTTATGTGGTCAAAATATTTTTGGATGCGTTTTGAAATGAAAAATGGAATAACCTTATGCAAGCCTTGCCACCAGAGATTGCACAACAAAACAAAGAAAATTGCATAAATAAAATAAAGGAGATATGCCATCGCAACGAGCCACACAGTTACAAACGACTTTACAACGGATTCCATCGCAGTTGCAGACCAGGTAGATGCGAACTTCAACGACATTCTGGCCTATCTGGATGATATGGATGCAAGCAATATTAAGAAATCCGGTACTTATGTCCCGATAGCCAATATAACCGGCCTTACCTCAACACAGATGGCGGCCGCTTTCTTCAAAGATGAAGATGCTATGACATCGGATTCGGCAACTGCCGTTGCTTCGCAGCAATCCATTAAAGCCCACGTGGCTGCAGCTTTTCCTGATGATGATGCTTTTGGTTCTTGGGCCAGTAAGAGTGCAAATACTGAATATACAGCAGCAAGCGATGGTTTTGTGTTGGCTTATGGCGGTGCAAATCAAGTAGCCAGAGTAGAAACTCCTACGGGAACAATAAGAATTAGAACTCACGCTCACGGGGCTGCCAATGCTGGAATAGAATGTCCCGTTAGGAAAGGGGACACTTGGAAACTTTTTGCTTCAGCGGCAATGACAGTTTTCTGGCTGCCAATAGGAGCATAATGTGGCAATGCAAAAAATAAGGAATAATATATAATGGCAATGGACCCGTGGACAGCTGCTGCGATTGGTGCCGGTGTTGGTGCTGGCGCTTCTTGACTTTTTGGC
>SDBT01009880.1_pt1 | contig 15447 bp, 13 predicted proteins | sample 2277101 | NCBI WGS metagenome assembly SDBT01 (sample SAMN10404973, study PRJNA504765) | marine sediment metagenome | isolation source: marine sediment core GS10_PC15, 103 cmbsf | place: Arctic Ocean: Southern Knipovich Ridge | collected 2010 | reverse complement strand
AAGCGCCATTTAAAGATCAATCCATCAAATCCAAAATGGTTGGATAGAGATCGCTTCATCTTATCAGGTGGTCATGGATCAATGTTGTTATATTCCCTCTTATATCTTTCTGGATATGATTTGACAATAGATGAATTAAAGAATTTTCGTCAATGGGGGAGTAGAACCCCTGGACACCCTGAATACGGGCTCACACCAGGAATAGAAACCACAACTGGACCATTGGGACAGGGTTTTGCTAATGGAATTGGAATGGCGATTGCGGAAGCACATTTGGCTTCAAAATTCAACAAACCCGGTTGTAAAGTAATAGATCACTTTACGTACGCAATTGTTACGGATGGGGATCTAATGGAAGGTGTGACGTCAGAAGCCGCATCTCTTGCTGGTCACCTCAAGCTAAGCAAATTGATTTATCTTTATGATGATAATCGCATATCAATCGAAGGTTCTACTGAGATCACATTTACAGAAGATCGAGCAGCCCGATTTGAAGCATACGGATGGCATGTCGAGCAAGTTAAAGATGGGAATAATGTGGAAGAAATTGATTTGGCAATCAACAACGCAAAAGTAGAACCACGTCCTTCCCTGATCATTTGCAAAACTACAATCGGATTTGGACTGCCCACTAAACAGGGTACTGCGGCAGCGCATGGATCTCCTCCCGGAGTGGAGGAATTAAGAAAAGCAAAGCAAAATCTAGGCTGGCCGACAGATGTTGACTTTTATGTACCAGATGAAGTTTTATACCATTTCCGTGAGATTAATACAGATGGTGGTAAAGCTGAGTCAAAATGGCAAACTACATTTGAGAAATATCAAAAAGAAAATTCAGAGCTAGCGGTTGAATTAACACGTAGATTCTCCCGGAAACTTCCCGCGCACTGGAAAGATAATTTAACAAAATTCGAAGCGGATGAAAAAGGATTGGCAACCAGAAAATCTTCCGGTACTGTGTTGAATCTGATTGCAGATTCTATACCTGAGCTTATTGGAGGTTCAGCAGATTTAGCGCCATCCAATAATACTTGGTTAAATTCAAGTGCAGCTTTTCAATCTGATAACCCACTCGGAAGAAACATTCATTTTGGTGTGCGCGAAAACGGAATGGGATCGATTGTTAATGGAATGGCATATCATGGTGGCATTCTGCCGTATGGCGCGACATTCTTAGTGTTTACTGATTACATGCGGCCAGCAGTGCGTATCTCTGCTCTCTCACATTTACAAACGATTTGGGTTTATACGCATGACAGCATCGGGTTAGGAGAAGACGGACCCACTCACCAACCCATTGAGCATCTTGCCTCTTTGAGGGCAATTCCCAGTTTATCTGTTATTCGGCCGAGTGATGCGAACGAAGTACGCGAAGCTTGGATTTCTGCCATTGAAAAGCGTTCGGGACCAACAGTGCTTGTTTTCAGCCGGCAGAATCTACCAACGATTGACCGGTCAAAATATGCATCAGCGAAAGGCCTACATAAAGGGGCATATGTGATTGCAGAACTTGGTGATAAGAAACCAGATATCATTTTGATGGCAAGCGGATCGGAGGTGCAGTTGATCATAGATGCGGGTCAGAAATTAGCGGATGGAGGGTATGGTGTGCGGTTAGTGTCTTTCCCGAGTTGGGACCTATTTGAAAAACAACCGAAAGCATATATTGATTCTGTTTTCGACCCATTAATTCCTATAAGATTATCGGTTGAGGCAGGGGTTGGCATGGGATGGGAAAAATGGGTGGGTGGAAAAGGCGGTATTCTTTCAATTGAAACCTTTGGGGCATCCGCTCCAGGAAACAAGCTTTTTGAAGAATACGGTTTTACTGTAAAAAATGTATATCAAACTTCGAAAAAATTATTGGGTAAAAGGAGTTAATAATGCGTGTAGCTGTGGCTAGTGATCATGCAGGATTTTTCATCAAAGGTGTAGTAATCAAAGCTATTAAAAATGCTGGACATGAACCGATTGATTTAGGAACGACAAATACTAGTAGCGTTGATTATCCTGATTATGCGGAAAAAGCTGGCAGAGCAATAATCAATGGGCAAGCGGACCGTGGAATTGTGCTTTGCGGCTCAGGAGTTGGCGTCTGTATCACAGCGAACAAAATGAAGGGAATATACGCTGGATTGATCAGTGATATATATTCTGCTCATCAAGGTGTAGAGCATGATGCGATGAATATGATGTGTTTAGCAGGGCAAGTAATCGGGCCAGTTTTGGCTCAAGAGATCGTTGCCAGTTTTCTAAACGCGAAACTTTGGGATGTGGATAGATATAAAAGAAGAATAGATAAAATTAAACAAATTGAAGAAGAATTCTATAAATGAATAAAAGTAAAAAACTTCATCAAAAAAAACAGTCAATCTGGTTTGATAATATTGGCCGAAATTTGATACAGAACGGGTGGTTGAGGGATCAAATTGAGAAAGAAGTGATTTTTGGTCTAACTTCTAACCCGTCAATTTTCAAAAAAGCAATAACCTCTAGTACGAGTTATTCCATGGATATTCAAACAATGAGTTGGGCTGGATTAGATACCAAATTGATATATGAGCGTTTAGTTATAGAAGATATTCGAAGTGTTTCAGATCTATTAAAATCAACATATGAAGTAACGGAGCTAGTTGATGGTTATGTAAGTTTAGAAGTGGACCCAACATTGGCTAATAATCCTGAACTTACTATCGAAGAAGCAAAAAGATTATGGAAACTAGTTGATAGAAAAAACCTGATGATAAAAGTTCCCGCAACGCGTGCTGGGATTCCCGCCATTAAAGAATTAATAGCATCCGGGATCAATGTAAATGTTACCCTAATATTTTCGGTTAATAGATATTTAGAAGTCATAGATGCATATTTCTCCGGGTTAGAAAAAAGAATTAATAATAACTTGCCAATTAACCAAATTCATTCAGTTGCTTCTTTTTTTGTATCACGTTTGGATGTGAAAATTGAATCGAAAGTGGTAGAAATTATTAAATCTAGAAAAACCAACGAAAATGAGGTTCAACCATATCTTGGAAAACTGGCTATTCTGAATGCTCTTTATGCCTATGAAGAGTTCGTTGCTTCAACAAACACAGAACGTTTTAAGAAAATCACCGAGAAAGGTGGGAATATCCAACGGCCCCTTTGGGCATCGACTGGCACAAAAAACGCAAACTATTCAGATGTACTATATGTTGAAGGATTACTCTTGCCTTATACAGTAAATACTGTACCACCTAAAACCCTGACTGCCTTTTTAGATCACGGTAAATGTGATATTGTTGACCATTCAGAAGGAAAAAGCGAGTTTGAAATCGTAGAAAATATGCTAGATAAATTTGGTATCAACTTTGAAGAAGTGTGGGTTGAACTGGAAAAAGAAGGTGTTACCGCGTTTATTTCTGCCCAGGAAGATCTTCTTGAAGCAATTAACAACCAGCATGATTATTTCCGAAGATCTTTAGGCCGCTTAGGAAATAAAATAGAAGAACGAATGGAAACCCTTGAAACAAATGAATTTTCAACTAAATTCTTTACTCCAGATGCGTCGCTTTGGACAACAGAACCATCTGAAGTAGATGAAGTTCTGCACCGATTAGGTTGGATTGATGCGCCTATATCAAGTAGAGCAATTATTGAAGAGGCAAATGATCTGCTAAAACAACTTATGGAAGATGGGTTTACTCATGCGTTGGTGCTTGGGATGGGTGGGTCGTCTTTAGCCCCAGAAGTATTCAGTAAGGTATTTAGAGATGGAGAAACAACAAAAAAAAGTGGATTAGATCTCTCAATTTTAGATTCCACAGATCCGATCCAAATTGACGAAAAATTACATGAAATACCAATTGGGAAAACACTTTTTATTGTCAGCAGTAAGTCTGGAACAACTGCTGAAGTTAAAGCACTTCTCGCTTATTTTTGGGGATTAGTGGAAGAGGTAGTTAAAAATTCACCGGGAGAGCATTTCATTACGATTACAGATCCTGGAACCCCGTTGGAGAAATTGGGCTTGGAAAGGAATTTTCGAAAAATCTTCAATGCTGATCCGAATGTTGGCGGCCGATATTCTGCGCTGACCTCTTTTGGGATAGTCCCGGCAGTATTGGCTGGAATCGATGGGCATCGTCTTCTCGATACAGCTGATCATATGCGTATTAAATGCAGTCAATCATCACCTATCGAGAAAAACCCCGGATTTGCCTTAGGATCAGTTATTGCTGAAGCGTATTTCAACAATCGTGATAAAGTCACAATTCTAACTGACCCGATCTACAACGCTTTTGGATCTTGGTTGGAACAACTTATTGCAGAAAGTAGTGGAAAAACTGGTAAAGGAATACTCCCGATTGATCGCGAACCAATAATTCCTGCGGCAGATTACTCAAACGATCGGGTATTTTATTATATACGCAACAGTGGGAAGCTGGATGGGTTAGTTGAAGCTTTGGTTGATCTAAATCATCCGGTTATTGTTTCATATTTAGATGATAAATTTGACATTGCGGCTGAAATTTATAAATGGGAGATTGCTGTTGCGGCAGTTTGTAGTTTTATTCAAGTAAATCCTTTCAACCAGCCAAATGTTCAAGAGAGTAAGTCAATTACCCATGCGATGATAAGCGCATACAAGCGAAATCCGATCCTTGAGGAAAGAAATCTTATATTTTTAAATAGTGAGTATTCCGTTTATGGAAAGATGGAGAAAGAAAAAAAGGATAAAACAATTAAGGAATTAACTGAAGAATTTTTTACAATTAATGCAGGTGATTATATAAGCATAAACGCATTTCTGCCAAGAATTGAATCATATGAAAATGTTCTTCAAAAATTAAGAAAACTTCTTTTAAAAAAATATTCTGTACCCGTAACCTTGGGATTTGGACCAAGATTTCTACATTCTACCGGGCAGCTTCATAAAGGTGGAAAGAATAATGGATTGTTCCTGATCATTTCACAAAGCACACCGATTGATTTTAAAATTCCCGGTGAAGGAATGAAATTTAGCATATTGGAAAAAGCGCAAGCATTAGGTGATATGCAAGCGCTTGGACAAAATAACCGCCGCGTGCTGCGCATTCACTTAAAACAAAAGATATTGCTTGAAAGTGGTTTAATCAAACTTTTCGAGTAATACAAAAGAATTAACTATTATTAATCATTGCCAAGTCCAAAGCCCCAAAAATCCCTGAGTTGTCCTGTAAATAAGGCATAGCAATTAATTCTTGAATATGATCCTCAAGATATTTACTTTTAATGTAATTGTTTAATACATCCCGGGTTTTTTGATGAATTTTTTCAAATAAATGGACCTGGTGCATAACATCGCCACCAAGAATGATTTTCTGAGGGGAAATGGTGCAAATCAAGTTCATTAAAGCCAAACTAATATAATCAGCTTCAAGTTCCCATGCCATATGGTGCTTGGGTAATAGGCTGGGGGAAATGTGCCATCTTTCTTCGAGTGCTGGACCACTTGCTAATCCTTCAAAGCAATCACGGTGATAGGGGCAAATTCCAATAAAGGGGTCGATATGCTTATCATGCGGGATTTTAATATGTCTAAATTCTGGATGTACCAGCCCATGGACTAGTTCTCCATTTATGATGAAACCACCACCTATTCCTGTTCCAATTGTTATATAAACAAAGCAATTTATATCTTGTTTTAATAAACTTTGAAATTCTCTTAAAGCAGAGGCGTTGACATCAGTATCAATTACTACTGGCGCCTGTAAAGAATCTTCTATTTTTCCTTTTAGATTGGTAAATTGCCAACCTTGTTTGGGGGTAGAAGTAATGTATCCAAAGGTTTTAGATTTCGGATCAAGATCTAAGGGACCAAAACTGCCAATACCTATAGATTCTAATTTAACATTGAATACCTTGGCTTGATCCCGGAAATAATTAGTTATATCCGGGATGGTTTGCTCGGGCGATAAAGTTGGAAATATATTTCTTGAGTAGATCTTGGACCTATCTTTAGCAATTAATACAAAGGTTTTAGTCCCGCCAAGCTCGATTGCGCCGAATGCTTTTTCTGCCATGATTAATATTCCTATTATTGGATATAATTGGAATGTAGAATTTCTGTATCGTGCAATTTTATTTTACGTTTATATATTAAAAATGGCAAAGGATTAATTATATGGACATCTTCGAAAAATGTTACCAATACACTCAGGCCAAGGACGCGATCAAGGAAGGATTCTATCCTTATTTTATTCCTCTTGAGGAAAATGAAGGGACTGAAGTGGAGTTTGAAGGCCGTCGGCTTATTATGTGTGGGTCGAACAATTATCTGGGTTTAACAACGCATCCAAAAGTTAAGAAAGCAGCAAAAGATGCAATTGAAAGATACGGAACATCCTGCACGGGATCTCGATTTCTCAATGGAACGTTAGCGCTGCATGAAAAACTGGAAAAAGAACTGGCAGAATTTGTATCAAAGGACGACTCGCTAGTGTTTTCTACTGGCATGCAGGTTAATCTTGGAACCATTAGTGCCCTAACAGGAAGGAGTGATGTAGTAATCCTGGATAAGGACGATCACGCCAGTATCGTTGATGGTGCCCGTTTAGGGCATGGCAAGATTGAACGCTACAGGCACAACGATATTGATCATTTGGAAAAAGTACTTAAATCAATTCCAGAAAACCTCGGAAAGTTAATTGTTGTTGATGGTGTTTTCAGCATGGGAGGTGATTTGGCCGACTTGCCGGCGATCATTCCTTTAGCTAAAAAGTATTCTGCTCGTATCATGGTTGATGATGCCCATGGAATGGGCGTTACTGGAAAAGGGTATGGTACTGCAGCCCATTTTGGTGTGACGGAAGAAGTTGACTTGATAATGTCTACATTTAGTAAATCATTTGCCTCATTGGGTGGATTTATTGCAGGTGATGAGGATATTATCCATTTTATAAAACATAATGCCCGTTCACTGATTTTCAGTGCCAGTATTCCTGCCGCAAATGCTGCGGCCGCACTTGCAGCCTTGGATATTATCCGTAAAGAACCAGAGCGCGTGGATCGTGTTAATGCCATTGCGGAACGGATGCGAAAGGAACTAAAGGGCATGGGTTTTGATGTGGGCGAGTCAGAAACACCAATTATCCCAGTGATAATTGGAGATGATATTAAAACATTCCAAATTTGGAAAAATTTATTTGAGAAGGGTGTATTTGTGAATCCGGTTATTTCCCCCGCTGTCCCTCAGGGAATGCAATTGTTGCGAACGAGTTATATGGCCACCCATACTGACGATCAAATTGATAAGGTGCTGGAGATCTTTCATGATGTGGGTAAAACCCTTGATATTATCTAAAAAAGAAGGAGCTGGTTTCCAGCTCCTTCTTAATAATGAACGTGGTTAGAAAAGCCCCCAATTAAATGATGTGTCATCCTCCATCATGGTTTGGTTCCAAACTTCTTTCCCATAATTTATTTCTGTTGGTAGTCCAATCACTGCCTCTGCGTTCTTTCGCGCTGATTCCATCAGCATCGGTGCATAGGGGCAGTATGGGGTAGTTAGGATCATTTCAATCTTAGCTTTTTCAGCGGTTATCGTGACATTTCGAATAAGACCTAATTGGATAAGATCCATGCCGATCTCTGGATCCCGAACCTGTCGGAACGCGTTCCGAATTTCCTCAACCTGGTCTGTGTGACTATCTTCAACATCCCAATGTGGGTAAATTAATTTATTTTCTTCTTCCATACCTAATTTGTTCTTGAAATTTTAAATGAGCAATGATTATCTCTATGTTTTATTCGAGTGATATCTTGTTCAGAGATTGAAAGCATATTTGCAATCAGGGATTGGTCAAAAAGACAGATTTCTGGATGGTCTTTTCCAATCTGATAGAATGGACAAGTGACTTCTTGAATCTCATATTCATTATTTAACTTAATCCAATTAATATCGTATCCCTCATTTGCCATTACTTTTCTTAATAAATCCAATTTTTCTTCAAAATTGAGATTGGCTATTTCTGGTTCATATTCTTCCGTGATGTCATCCGCCATGTTCTTGAAAATCTTTTTGAAATCCTCATAAGATAGAGTTTTTTTCATTTGTTCTAATAAGTGGTGAGTGAGCCGGAAGTATCGTTTGGGGAAATTTTCCTGCCCGCTTTCGGTGAGGAAATAAACTAATCTCGGCCTGCCAACTCCATGGCGTTCTTCTTCGGCATTAACAAGACCATTTGCCTGAAGGCTGGTTAGATGATGGCGAACAGAGATTGAGTTAATTCCAACAGATTTAGCAATTTCCACGATTGTTGACCGTGGGTTTGTAACAAGAGTGAGGAGGACTTTCTCCCTAGTACTTTTCATGTTATTTTATTATTTATAATATATTTCACAAGTATAACATATAGAAATAAATTGTCAATATTAATGATATTTATAATAAATATTGACCAAATAGAGCTTTTATGGTATACTCCGTGCGCTCATAACAATGTAAAGAATTTGAGCATTACCTCAATTTAACGGAGATTATTTTCCATATGGCAAGTTTAATAATTGAAAATCTTTCAGTAACTGCGGAAGATCAGCCAATATTAAAAGGATTGAATTTAGAAATTCCTCAGGGTGAAGTTCATGCGATCATGGGCCCTAACGGAACTGGAAAATCTACTTTAGCATATACATTAATGGGTCACCCTCGTTACACTATCACGAGTGGCAGGGTTGCTTTTAATGGTACTGATCTTCTTTCTTTAGCACCCGAAGAACGATCAAAATTGGGGATATTCTTAGCATTTCAATATCCAGTAGCAATACCAGGCGTGACCGTAGCTAATTTCTTAAGAACTGCAATGAACGCGCATAGAAAATACAAAAATCCAAGTGATAAGGGAATTCCGATTCTTGAATTCCGTAATTTATTGATTGAAAAAATGAAATTATTAAAAATGGTTTCCTCAATGGCGGGGAGATATTTGAACGACGGATTTTCTGGTGGCGAGAAGAAAAGAGTTGAGATTCTGCAAATGGCAATGCTTGAACCCAGATTCGCCATCCTTGATGAAACCGACTCTGGTTTAGATATCGATGCATTGCGGATTGTATCCGAAGGGATAAATACATTAAAAAATGAGAATTTAGGAATTTTAATTATCACTCACTATCAGAGAATCCTAAATTATCTTAATCCTGATGTTGTACATATCATGGTGGATGGCCGGATAATAATGACTGGGGGGCCTGATCTGGCGAATAAAGTGGAAAAAGAAGGGTACGAATGGCTTAAGGGTTCGGAAACCATAATAGCCTAGGTCTCATTTGTAAATTGAAAAGGATTATTAATGGGTAAGGATTCTATACCCAATTATTTTAAAGGAATTACTCAAGCTGATTATGGATTCAAGGATCCAGAAGATTATGTTTTTAAATCCGAGAAAGGATTAAACCAAAAGATTGTTGAGCAAATCTCATATTGGAAAAATGAGCCGGATTGGATGCTTGAATTTCGAAAAAAATCACTCAAACATTTTTTTACAACCCCATACCCAAAATGGGGGCCAGATCTTTTGGGCTTAAATTTATCAAATTTGTATTATTACGTTCGACCTACTGAAAAACAAGAACAAAGCTGGGAAGATGTGCCCGAAAATATCAAGAATACATTTGACCGATTGGGTATTCCGGAGGCAGAGCAGAAATTTCTGGCGGGGGTAGGTGCGCAATATGAATCTGAAATGATCTATCATAGTATTCAGGAACAGCTTGCAGAACAGGGGGTCATATTCCTGAGTATTGAAGAAGGTCTAAAACAATACCCAGATTTATTTAAGCAATATTTCGGTACGGCAGTCCCATATACAGATAATAAATTTGCCACTCTGAACAGTGCTGTGTGGTCAGGGGGAACATTTGTGTATATCCCACAAGGTGTTAAGGTAGAACTTCCTCTGCAAGCGTATTTTCGCCTAAACATGGCGAGTATTGGGCAATTTGAGCGAAGCATAATAATTGCTGATGAAGGCTCACAGGTTCATTATGTGGAAGGATGTACGGCACCGCAGTATTCTAGAGATTCATTACATAGTGGGGTGATTGAGATATTTGTCAAGAAAAATGCTCGCGTTCGGTATACGACTATTCAAAATTGGTCAACCAATGTATACAATTTAGTTACTCAACGCGCGATGGTTTTTGAAGGTGGCACAATGGAATGGGTTGACTCAAATCTCGGATCCAAAATTACAATGAAATATCCAGCATGTTATTTGATGGAACCTGGAGCGCATGGAGAGATGTTGTCGATGGCATTTGCTGGAGCTGGCCAAATTCAGGATACAGGCGGAAAAATGCTTCATTTTGCTCCAAATACTAGCAGCAAGATGACATCAAAATCAATCAGCAAGGATGGGGGCCGGTCTTCTTTTCGTGGGCTGGTTTATATTAAGGAGCATGCGCAGCAATCGAGAGCAAATGTTGTCTGCGATGCCCTGATATTAGATTCACAATCAAGATCTGATACGTATCCAGTAATAAAGAGTTCTTCCAAAGATGTTTCCATTGGCCATGAGGCTTCTGTTTCAAAAGTAAGTGAGGAACAGATGTTTTACTTAAAAAGCCGGGGATTATCAGATGAGGAAGCAACAACAATGGTGGTATCGGGGTTTATCGAACCACTAGTAAAAGAATTGCCGATGGAATATGCGGTAGAGATGAATCGATTGATCCAACTACAAATGGAAGGGTCAGTGGGGTAAAGAAATGAAAGAAATTTTAGCTAAAGATTTATCCTCTATTAGTGAGTTTTTTGAAGGATTAACAGATCTCAGTTCCTCTACTCTTCGGAACGAAGAGATTGAAATATTAAGAAAAAAGGCAAATGAGGAAATTCGCACTGCTGATATTAATAGTTTGACCGATATTTTCGGAAAAAAACATACAGAATTTCTGTCGGGCTTTGGGAATCTGACTTTACCTGATATACCGAGAGTGAACACCCGGACTGATATTCGAGAGTATGATGAAGAAATTGCTAGGAGAAAAATATTAGGGAGAATCAAAATATTTGATAACGAGATATTTACATGGGTTGATCCAAAGATGCTGGAAAAAGGGGTTATCTTTAGTGACTTACTAACAGCAATTAAAGACCATTCGAAAAAAGTAAATCAGGCATTCAAAAATAATAGAATAAAAAGAAATACCAACATTTCGAATTTGATTATTGGGCAGAGTAAACTCGGATCTTTTTTATACATTCCTGATGGAATCCAACCTGATGGAATCTTTTTGATCGAGATAGAAGTACCTAATACTCATTCGCTAATTCCGATGCATCTGATTACTTTGATCGGCAAATCAGCTAAATGCAATTTGATAATTGATATTAAGTCAAAATACAACAATAAAAATCGCTCTATATTGGTCATCCAGAATGATTTAATTCTTGCTGAAAATTCACATTTATCAATTTTTCAAAAACAAAAAATTGGAGAAGAGATGGCATTGTTTATTTCTGAGCATGTAATAGAAGAGAGAAATGCGAACGTAAGCAGCTTTATCCTTGATAAAGGCGGTGCAATAACTGATAGATTTCTTGCAGCTGAATTGATAGGTGAGGGTGGGTCAGTAAATATCACTGGATTGTATTACCCAAAAAACGGACAGCGTTTTTATTACGACACACAACAAAATCATATCGCATCGTATACAAAAAGCGACCTCCTTTTTAAGGGTGTTTTAGGAAAAGATGCGTATTCCTCATGGAAAGGAAATATTCTAATATTAGAAAATACCAGAGGTGCAAATGGTTATCAATCAAATGATAATTTAATAATAGACCCATCTGCAAAAGCTGAATCAATCCCCGGGTTGGAAATTTGTACAGATGATGTCCACTGTTCTCATGGTGTAACGATGGGCAGTATTGATAAAAATCAAATGTTTTATTTACAAAGCCGGGGTATAAACCAAGAAGATGGAGAAAAATTGATTGTTGATGGATTTTTATCATCAGCAGTAAAAAGAATGGCGGATAAGGGTTTTGAGGAATTTATCCTAACTTCTTTCGAAAATAAAATTATTAATATAAGATTATGATTATGATAGTAACTAAAAAAATATTGGACTTAGGAGATAATTAAATGGCAACAATACCTTTCATGCGGCCTCCTGATTTGAAAGAAACTTATCAGGTTGGAGATATCGTAGAAGCATTCTGTGATCATGTGGAAGAAGATCAACGGATAAAAGGTTGGCTGAAAGGGACGGTGGTCCAGATTGATGGGAAATTGATCGCTGTTCAATTCAGATCTGATGTGTATTTGACAGGCGGATGGATGATCCCGGACCATATTCTTTGGTATCCTGAAACATCATCTAAAATTCGGAGTAAATAGCAGGACGTATACACAACAAATCATGAACATAATGAATATCAAAAAAGATTTCCCGATTTTAGAAAAAAAAATCCATAATGGGAAGCACTTAATTTACTTAGATTCTGCAGCTACATCTCAAAAACCGCGCTCGGTTGTCCAAGCAATAGATGACTATTATTACAAGAATAACGCTAATGTACACCGAGGAATTCATTTACTCGCCGAGGAAGCAACGCAAAAATACGAAATGGCTAGAATAAAAATCGCCGGTTTTGTTGGAGTAAAAGATTCAAATCAACTTATTTTCACAAGGAACACCACTGAATCGATAAATCTAATTGCTCGAACTTGGGGGTGGAAATTTCTCGATGAGGGTGATGTGATTATAACTACTGAGATGGAACATCACTCGAATATTGTGCCCTGGTTTTCCCTCGCTGAAGAGAGAAAGCTAACTGTTAAATTCATTCGAATTACCAAAAAGGGAAAACTCGATATACCGCATTATAAAAACCTCTTAAAATTAAATCCAAAGATTGTGGCATTTACGCATATGTCTAATGTGTTGGGAACGATTAATCCCGCTAAAGAGATAATTGAATTGGCTCATAAAGCAGGTGCCATAACTGTTGTTGATGGTGCTCAATCGGTTCCTCATTTATCGGTTTGTGTTGATGATTTGGATGCTGATTTTTATGCTTTTTCAGCACATAAAATGTGTGGTCCCACCGGTATAGGCATCTTGTTTGGGAAAAAAGATCTTCTAGAAAAAATGCCACCGTTTTTAGGTGGGGGAGATATGATAAAGAAGGTCACGTTTAATGGATTTTCAACAAATTCAGTTCCTTTCAAATTTGAAGCTGGTACTCCCGCAATTGCTCAAGCAATAGGATTTGGTGCGGCAGTTGATTATCTGTCTTCTATTGGAATGGATAAAATATTTGCTCATGAAAGAGCATTAATCAAATATTCAATGGAAGTATTATCAGATATTCCTGGTATAAAAATCATTGGCCCACCGGTGGAAGATCGTGGAGGGATAATTTCATTTGTTATCGACAAGATTCACCCCCATGATGTGGCACAAATTCTTGACGAATTTGGCATTGCAGTTCGTGCTGGCCATCACTGCGCTATGCCTTTACATGAAAAACTTCATTTAGTGGCTTCAACGCGGGCAAGCTTATACCTATACAACACAAAAGATGATATCGACGAGCTAAAAAAGGGGCTGTTGCACGTCCGGAAGGTGTTCGAATAGAAAAAAATAATGGATGATATTTATCGAGAAATAATCATTGATCATTATAAAAATCCGCAGCATAAGGGGAGATTAGATAAAAGTAATTTTAGCTTTGAGGATGAAAACCCGTTATGTGGTGATTATCTTCAAATAGAGCTGAAAGTAGATGAAAATCAAAATGTAGTCGAAGCTAAGTTTGACGGACATGGCTGCGCAATTTCAATATCTTCTGCAGATCTTCTATTAGATTCTATTATCGGAAAATCTATTGAGGACCTAAAGAAATTAAAAAAGCAGGATATTCTTGATCTGCTTGGGATCAAGTTAAGTCCTGTTCGCTTGAAATGTGCTCTATTATCGTTAAAAGTATTAAAAGGCGCAGTGTATGAAATTCAAGAAGCAAATTATGATTTGACTTATTAAAAAACTCCTCATAAAATATAAGAGAAATTTTTATTTTTACAAACACACGAATTTAAATAAACGACCCTACCATCCGTAATATATCAAATCCTTCCGCGTACTTTTTCTCGGCAATTGCTCCATTTCTTATTATGATCGCACGGGTAAGTTCAGGGGCAAAATAATATTTATCTTTATATGTCTGATAGGCAGCTAATGCTTTAATTTTCTTTTCAACATCCGATTCACTAACTTCAATTAAGAAGGTTGGGAAGAAACCATAACTGCTTCGTATTACATCATAACCAAATAAAGAGGTTCCTCTAAACACACGCAGTGATTCTTGCGTAACAGTACTATGATCCTGGTGTAGATCAGCACTCGAATGTACGAAAACCATATCCGGTTGATATTTTATGTTTAAGGAAAATAAATATTCCAGGATCTCCTGCCGTAATTGTTTAAATCGCCGGGTCTCAAAGTTTTCTAAAAACCTGTGCTTTTCATCAATCCCGAGAATACGCATACTTTCATTGTGCTCTCTTACTACATCAGTAAGTAAGGGGTTTTTTTGATTGTTTGAAAGCGTAATACAAAATACTTCAGCAGATTTTTGGATATTTGCGATTAGCGCACCGCAGCCAATCTCAATATCATCTGGATGAGCCCCAATAAAGAAAACTCGCTTGCCTTTAAATAACATGATTTTACCTTAATCTATTTGGTTGCAATAAACCCGCCAACGACCTTGGTCATTACGATTTTCCCATCGCGCTGTATCCACCTGTTAGCGACTTCTTCAATTGAATTCATGACATTAATGAAGCTGTCTTTTTCAGTGAAAAAATCTCCCCATAATTTTCTGTCTTCTGAAAGTGACGCTCTAGTATATTCTAGAAACGGGTCTGCAGTAGGAAAGGTGAGGGGATTTTTGAAAATCTTTACTTCAACATCTGAAAATGTACTTTCAATTACATTCAGGATCTCACTTCCATAACGTGAACTACCGGGCATTCTTGGGATGGGCTTTTTCGTTGCTTCTTTTATGATGTCATAGAAAACCTTTTTATTTTCAGGCATAGGTCCCGTTGTGAATAATCTTCCACCGTGCTTAAGAACCCGATGCATTTCGCCAATTGTAAAAGGGATATCCTCCGAATAGTAGATTGCAAAACAACATGACAATAGATCGAATTCATTATCGGAGAAACCAAACGGCTCATTAAAATTCAGATATTTATACTCAATTATTTGATTGTTTTCTGCGCTTAATTGTCTTGCCTTTTCCAGTAACTCTTCTGAAACGTCTCCACCAATGATTTCACATTTACCTCCTAATGTTGTATAAAAAGAAGAACATTGTTTACCAGAACCGCAAGCAACGTCTAAGATGCGCGTTCCTTTTCCAATATTGATTGTTTTCAACATCCACTCATCAATGTTGCGGCTACCAAATTT
>SDBT01009879.1_pt1 | contig 15447 bp, 15 predicted proteins | sample 2277101 | NCBI WGS metagenome assembly SDBT01 (sample SAMN10404973, study PRJNA504765) | marine sediment metagenome | isolation source: marine sediment core GS10_PC15, 103 cmbsf | place: Arctic Ocean: Southern Knipovich Ridge | collected 2010 | reverse complement strand
ACGTTGCGGCGTCGCAGGAGGACGTCGCCGAAGTCAAGCAGGAGTCGAGCAAGCTCCGTCAGGCGATCGGGGCCTTGATCGGCGACCGCGAGACACTCCGGCAACGGTTCGAGGCGCGGTTGGCCAAGGTCAAGGAAGAGTTGGGCGAAGACGCCGACCGCCGCGATATCGCCCGGGCTTACGCGAAAGATCTCGTGCAGGAGAAACTCAGCGACGGGACGTTGGGGCTAACCGGCGGCAAACTCATCGGCACCGCGCTGGGGCTCTCCGGACCGCTGGCGTTGGGGCTCGGCATTGGAATGTGGTTTCTTTCCCGGCGGGTCGGCGCAAAGGTCGAAAGCGGCGATCCGCTGCTGGTGCAACGCCTCTTCGACCGAGTGACCGATCGGCTGGACGACCTCCGCGACCGCGTCCGCAACGAACCGTCGGCCAAGGACTGATGCTACAACGCTGGGCTACCGGATGGAGGACGTCTTGAACGATCATGGGCGCAACCGTTACGAAGTCTAGTTGTCAGTTATCAGTTGTCAGTTATCAGACTCGGCTTCAAGGCTCATTTCAGAGGTTGCGTACGGAGTGAAGGGGTGACGAACGTGGCGTAGTTTTTGTGCAATGTATCGAAACAAGAACTGAAAACTGAAAACTGACCACTGAGAACTCCTTCGCGAAGGACCTAAGCATGAACGTGCAAGCATGGGGGATTGTAATTGGCGTAGCCACTTCGGCGTTGTTGGCGTTGGGGCCGTGGATGTTCATGGTCCACGCCAAGCTGGCGGTGATTGCCGCCCGGTTGGCCGATCTGGGTGAGAAGGTCGAGAAGTCGGCCGAGGCGCACCGCGAGCTGTGGTCGCGTTACGCACAGCACGAGACGAGATTGGAGACGCACGACGTGCAGTTCACGCACATCGGCGAACGCTTGCAGGAATTGTGAACGTGGCACGGGCGTCCCGCCTGTAGCTTATCACGGCAGTTGAAGAGAGTATCCATCAACCACAGGCGAGACGCCTGTGCCACTGTTACGAAAGGCCTTCCGTGCAAATCCGCGACCGCATCAAAGAACTCCGCCGCGTGAAAGCCTCCCTACTGCGGCCCCATCCGCAGAACTGGCGGATCCACCCCAAGACGCAGCAAGATGCCTTGCGGGGCGTGCTGGCCGAGGTGGGATACGCCGATGCGCTGCTGGCCCGCGAACTGCCCGACGGGACGTTGGAACTAATCGACGGCCATCTCCGTGCGGAGACCACGCCGGAGGTGGAAGTGCCCGTGCTGATCGTCGACCTGGACGACGCCGAGGCGGCCATGCTGCTGGCGTTGCACGACCCGCTGGCCGGTCTGGCCGAAACCGACCGCGACGTGCTCGGCGAGTTGCTCTCCGGCGTTGCGACCGAAAACGAGGCAGTTCAGAAGATGCTCGACGAAATGCTCGCCAGAACCGAGCTGCAACTGGACGATCCGCCGATCGCCGGACCGCCGCCGGAAGTCGACGTACCCGAGGCCTACCAGGTCGTAATCGACTGCGGCAACGAGACCGAGCAGCAGACCGTGTACGAACGGATGACGGCGGAAGGATATCGGTGCAGGTTGTTGACGTTGTAGGAACGACAGCGACGCGATCACAGGCAGCCCCGCAGCGGCGATAGTCAATAGCCCAGGGCGTTAGCCCTGGGGCAGCAGACCATTTGACGATTTTTTGCGGAGCCCTGAAAGGGCGCCAGAAGCACCGAGCTCGATACCACTGTCGCCCCTCCGGGGCTCTTCGCACGGTTTCGCTAAGAATCCCCAGGGCTCACGCCCTGGGCTATTAACTACCGCCCCTCCGGGGCTGGAGGAAGGTGAATGTATGCCATCAATCGACATCACCGTCGACTGTCCCGTTTTCGACTCGTTTCGCGTGCAGCAGGTGGCCGGCATGTTCGACGTGCCGGTGGCGCGGCGGGCGTCGGAGCGGTTCCGCGTGGACGTGCCCGAGTTGGGCGACGACTGGAAGATCGGCCTGATCGTCGGCCCCTCCGGTAGCGGCAAGAGCACGATTGCTCTGAAGATGTTCGGCGATCGTCTCTACCGGCAACGCGATTGGCCGCGCGACAAGGCCGTGATCGACGGGCTGGGCGACCGGCCGATTAAGGAGATTACCGGTCTGTTCACGGCCGTGGGTTTCAGTTCGCCACCAAGTTGGATCAAGCCGTACCATGTGCTTTCCGGCGGCGAACGGTTTCGTTGCGACTTGGCTCGGGCGCTGGGGGGTGTTACTGAGGTTGCACTTCCGCAGCGAGGCGGAGCCTCGGAAGCAGTGCGTCCCCAGGCGGAGCCTGGGAACGAGACCATTGCTTTCGACGAATTCACCAGCGTGGTCGACCGCAACGTCGCCCGGGTTGTTTCGGCGGCGATTGCCAAGGGGATTCGTGGCGGGCGGATCGGCTGCCGGTTCGTGGCGGTTACGTGTCACTACGACGTGACCGAGTGGCTGGCACCGGACTGGATTATCGACATGGCGAGTTGCACTTTCCAACGGAGGTGTCTTCAACGACGGTCGGTCGAGCTTGAGATCTTTTGTTGCCGGCATCGTGCGTGGGAACTGTTTAGGCGTCATCACTATCTGAGCGGCTCGCTCAACCCGGCGTCGCAGTGCTACCTGGCAACGTGGGACGGCGTGCCGGTGGCGTTTTGTGCGGTCGTGGCGTTGCTTGGACACAAGGGTCGACGGCGGATCAGCCGAATCGTCACGCTGCCCGACTACCAGGGTATCGGCATCGGCATGGCGTTTACGGAGACGGTTGCCGACATGTATCGCGGCCGGGGACAGCGAATCAACGTGACGGCCAGCCACCCGGCGCTGATTGCCCATTGCCGCCGTTCGTCGCGTTGGCGAGCGGTCGGCGTAAAGAAGACGGGCTGCCCGCCCGGCACCACGTTCGGCCACTACCGCGGCTCGGCCGGCCGCGCCGTCGTATCGTTCGAGTACCTCGGTAGGGTGCGTGCAACGCAGCAAAGCGAATGAAAACGACAGCCCCCGACTTCGCGGCATAGCCGGCAACCAGGAATCCATCAGAGGGAGACAGGCCGTGGGAGAACGTGGTCCTAGACCGGTACTCGACGAAATCAAGCGCAGAGAGATTATCGCCATTCTCTCGGTCGGCAGTAGCCAACGTACCGCGGCCAGCTACGTTGGTTGTTCGCCCCAAACGATTCGCAACACGGCCGAACGGGACCCCGACTTCGCCGAACAGATCTCCCGAGCACAACACAGCCAGGAATTACGCTACCTGAAGAACGTCCAGAAGGCGGCCGACCAGGAGAAGTATTGGCGGGCCGCCGCCTGGTTCCTGGAACGCAAGTTCCCCGACGAATATGGCCGCCGAGGACCCAACGTCATCACCGTTACCCAAATCAAGGACCTCTGGGCTCGGTTCGCAGAAATCATTATCGCGGAAGTCTTCGACGAAGACACCCGCGATAAACTCCTCGGACGGTTCGCCGAGGTCTCGGCCAGCCTCAATGCAGCAGCCGAAAAGTAGAGGACATCGACATGAATCGCGAATTCACCTTGCACGACTGTGGGCTGGGGCCTGCCCGCCTCGGCGAACTGGTCGATATCTTTCGCCACGAACTGGCCGTCCGGCACGACTTGGCCAAGCGATACCAGGCTGGCCGCAACGGTGACGCCGGATTGCTGAGTTGGGCAGGAGAATTCCTCGGCGAGCACTTCTCCAAACCGCCGTCCGGCATGCATCAGTGGCTCGCCCAGCACCTCAACGAGATGACCTACGCCCGCGGCTCGAAGCTCAACGTGCTCGGGCCTCGCGGCGGGGCCAAGTCGACCATCGGTACGTTGGCCTTTCCGCTGCGGATGGCGCTGGAAAAACGCGAACCGTACATCTGGATTGTCTCCGATACCAAGCATCAGGCCTGTGCCCATCTGGAGAACATCAAGACCGAACTGCTCGAAAACAGTCGACTGGCCGAGGCCTTTCCAGACGCCGTCGGTCGGGGACCCGTCTGGCGCGCCAACGCCGTCCGGCTGCGCAACGGCGCGACGATCGAGGCCTTTGGCACCGGGCAACGAATCCGCGGCCGACGACGCGGGGCACACCGGCCAACGTTGATCGTCTGCGACGACCTGCAAAACGACGGGCATATTCGCTCGATTGCCCAGCGCGAGCGGTCGCGAATCTGGTTTCATGGCACGCTACTGAGGGCCGGCACCTCGCGGACCAACGTGGTCAATCTGGCCACCGCCTTGCACCGCGAAGCCCTGGCCATGGAAGTGCATCTCACGCCCGGCTGGATCTCGCGAATCTTCCAGGCGATCGAACAATGGCCGACCAACATGGCGCTGTGGCACAAATGGGAGGCCGTCTATACCGACGTGACAAACGCTCGCCATCGCGAGGACGCCCGGGCGTTCTACGGGCGACATCTAGACGACATGAACGCCGGGGCGACCGTGCTCTGGCCCGAGGAGGAAGACCTCTACACGTTGATGTGCATGCGGGCCGAGAGCGGGCACTCGGCCTTCGCTCGCGAGAAACAGAACTCGCCGATCAATCCGGAAGAGTGCGAATGGCCCGAGCGGTACTTCGACGAGTCGATCTGGTTCGACGATTGGCCCGAGTCGCTGACCGTGAAGGTGCTCGCGCTCGATCCGAGCAAAGGAGCCGACGCGCGGCGGGGCGACTATTCCGCGTTTGTGATGCTGGGCGTCGACCGGCAGGGCACGTTGTACGTGGAGGCCGACATGGCGCGACGGCCGGCGCCGCAGATCGTCGCCGACGGGGTCGAACTGTATCGCAACTTCCGCCCGGACGTGTTCGGCATCGAAACCAACCAGTTTCAGGAGTTGTTTGCCGGGCAATTCGAGGCCGAGTTTCGCCGCCAGGGGATCTTGGCCGGGCAGCCTTGTCCAATCGACAACCGCACGAACAAGCTGGTCCGCATCCGTCGGCTCGGTCCCTTCCTGGCCGGCCGGCGAATACGGTTCAAGAGCAACAGCCCTTCGACACTGTTGTTGGTCGACCAGATCAAGGAGTTTCCGCTGGGCGACCACGACGACGGACCAGATGCGGCCGAGATGGCCGTCCGACTGGCAGCCGATTGTCTTCAAGCATCACGCGTCAACGACGGGCTAGGAAACCGCCTGCCCGTCGGATAGAAACCGCGAGCCGTGGGGTTCATCCCCGCGCCGTTATGGACAATTGTAATTGGCGCGGGGATAAACCCCGCGGCTCGCCTACCAAACCGAAAGGAACCCACACTATGCAAGAGAACCAACAAACGGCCCCGTCGCGCGACGTGCGGCTGACGTACCTCGGCCGACGTTTGACCGAGGCCTTCGACGAACTGTGGGACAACTTCGTCGACCCGGCCGACTCGTTGTTCGATCTGGACGGCACCCGCTGGACGCGACTCGGCGGCGACGGTTTGCCAGGGGCCTCACCCGATGCGACTCTCGGCAACGAACAGCAACTTGCCGAAGTTCGCAATCAATGCCGTGCCTTGGCCGCCACCAACGAGTTCGCCATCAACGGCCACGAGAACCGCATCAGCTACGTCGTCGGCACCGGGCACACCTACCGGATCGTGGCAAGGCGAGATCGCGACGCCTCGCAGCAGACAATCCGCCAGGCGCAGGCCGTGCTCGACGAGTTTCTTCATGCCAACAAATGGCACCAGCGGCAGCAGGAGATCGTCCGCCGCAAGGACCGCGACGGGGAATGCTTCCTGCGACTGTTCGCCGCCGGCGACGGAACCACCGCCGTGCGGTTTGTCGAACCCGATCAGGTGACTACGCCGGCCGGCCGCTCGGGCGATCCGGCCGCGTCGCTGGGTATCCAAACCGACCCGCACGACGTCGAAACGGTAATCGGATATTGGATCGACGGGCGGCTGGTGGACACGGGCGAAATCCAGCATCGCAAGCTGGGCGTCGACGCCAACGTGAAGCGGGGCCTGCCGCTGTTCTACCCGGTTCGCAAGAACCTCCGCCGGGCTGAGAAACTGCTGCGGAACATGAGCGTGGTGGCCGAGATCCAGTCGGCTATCGCGCTGATCCGCAAGCACGTCGCCGCCACCAGCACGGGCGTCGACCAGTTCGTGCAGAATCAAGCCGACTTGAGCGTCACCAGCCAGGCCACCGGCCGCACGAGCCACTTCCGCCGCTACGGACCCGGCACGATTCTCGACGCGGCGGCCGGCACCGAGTACGAGTTCCCCACCGCGGGTCTCGACGCCGCGAAGTTCGTGATCGTGTTGCAGGCCGAGTTACGGGCGGTCGCTGCCCGGCTGGTGATGCCCGAGTTCATGTTGACTTCCGACGCCAGCAATGCCAACTACTCGTCGACGATGGTAGCCGAGGGCCCGGCCGTGAAGATGTTCGAGCGGTTGCAGCGCGACATGATCGAAGACGACCGCGAGATTCTCCAGCAGGTGCTCGCCCATGCAGTAGACGCCGGCCGATTGCCTCCGGACGCACCGGCTACCGTCGACATCCAAGCCGTCGCCCCCACGCTGTCCGTTCGCGACAGATTGCGTGACGCCAAGGCCGACGAGATCCTCGTCCGCAACGGCGCGATGAGCGCAGCAACGATGGCAATGCGGCATGGGTTGGAGGCGGTGGAGATCTAAGGGACGACGCAAGAACAACTTCGGCAGATAGTCGCCTTTCGCTCCGCGAAAGTGGCGCAATCCAAACGCTACTTTCGCGGAGCGAAAGGCGACTATCTGCGGCCCGCCGAAGTTATTTCTGAGTCATCACTAACGCCGCAGGATCGTGGCGTCGCGCCCGGCCAGGGTTGGAACCAATTGCTCGGCCAGCAGTTGGGTGAAGAGTTTGCGGCCGGCGACGCGGTCGAGGTGGTCGCCGTCGGCGAAATGGGATAGTTGAATTCGGTCTTCGTGCGTGAAATCGAACCACAAAGCACCGCGGGCCGTAACGTAGTGCCGCAGCTTGACGATGTATTGCGGTAGCTGCGGCGGTTCGGCCGACGGATCGAGATCGCGCCGGCGCTTGGCGCGGATGAAGATCGGCGTAATACGGGCTTCCTCCAGCATGTCGAGGATGTGCGGCAGATAGGACCGCTCGAGCCGGGCGTCGAAGTCGTGGGCGTCCGTGTCCTTGATCTCTTCGTAGCCAAGCTGGAAGGCGTTGTACAGCTCCGGCACCATCTTCTCCTTGGCAAACACGCGCTGGGGCGTCAATTGTGCCCGCTTGCGGGGCAGTTGGAGCAAATCCTCGACCCGATTGTAGATTCTGCGGTTGAGCCAGTTGCGGGCCTGGCGGGGACCGCGAGTCAACGGAGAGTTGGCGCAAGCGACGACCGCTCCGGGGTAGCTGAGTTGATCTACCAGGGGCTCGTCGTGCGTCATCACGCGGAGGATCCGCTCCTGATAAGTGCCGCTGACGCGAAACGTCGGCTCGGTCAGGAAGGTGTCGCGAAACATGATTCCCAGATAGGGCGCCTTGTGGCGGCTCCGGGTGGCGACGTTCTTGACGTACAGATACCACCACAAGGAAGCGGAGCCGTTGGAGTGGGCCACGATGCTCTTCATTCCCGAGAGTTGTGAGAGCTGCCGGTCGTCGACGGCGGCGTCCAGGATGGAGTTGCCCACGAGCACAAGTTCGGGCTGCTCGGCCTCGATGATCTCCCGCCGTGCGGCGATATCGTCACCCATCCGGCCGCTGCGCACCAGCAGAAGAGACAAGCCGGTGAGAAACAGGGCCGCGATCGCAGCGTGGCCGACGAGATACGTGCGAAGGCGGCGGGGCTGGTGGAAGCTCATAGCGGTTTCAGCGGTCGGTTAGAACTGGAAGTAGATGAAGGCTTCCGGATTGTGGTTGGCCAAGAGTACGATCAGGCTCAGCAGCACCCAATGGTATACGACTCGATTCCAATAGAGGTGAGCCCAGTACTTTTGGACCAGTCCATAGAGGAGCCAGGGCAGACCGTAGACCAGGCAGTAGGCCAGGATCAGGACGCCGACGAACAGATCGTCGCCGGAGATTCCCGGCCGGATATTCGCGATCGCGCCGGCCAGCCAGCCGAGGCTGCTGGCGCGAAAGAGGGACCAACCGATCAGGGTCAGCAGGATCATGACGGACCAACTCGCAGCCAGGCGGAGTACGCCTTCGGGTTTCCATCGCCCGCTGATACCCAGTTGGTGATAGACGACCAGCAACAGTGCATGGTACAACCCCCACGCGACGAAGTGCCATTGGGCGCCGTGCCAAAGCCCGCATAGCGCAAAGGTAACGATCAGGATCCAAGCGTGTCGCCAGCGGGAGTCGACTCTGGAGCCACCCAGCGGGATATAGAGGTAGTCGCGAATCCAACTCGACAGCGAGATGTGCCAGCGGCGCCAGAAGTCGGACGGGGAAACGGCCAGATAGGGCGCATTGAAGTTGCGGACCAACTCGAATCCCAGCAGTCGCGCGGAGCCCCGGGCGATGTCGGTATACGCGGAGAAATCGGCTAGGATCTGGACGGCAAAACCGACCGTTGCCGCCGCCAGCACCAACGCCGACGGCTCCTGGAGCATGTAGGCCTGGTTGACGAAGCCTGCCAGATTGTCTGCCACGACCAACTTCTTGAAGAAGCCCAGAATCAGCAAAGGCACGGCCGAGGTGAGCAGTTCCCATCGCCAGCGCCGCGGTGTTTCGATTTGAGGAAGCAGGCGGGTGGCTCGTTCGATCGGACCGGCGACCAGTTGCGGAAAGCAGGAGACGAAAACGGCAAAATCGATGAAGTTCCGTCGCGCACGCAGCTTGCCGCGATAAACGTCAATCGTATAGCTGAGCGTCTGAAACGTGTAGAACGAGATCCCTACCGGGAGCACGACGTCGAGCAGAAACGGATCGACGCGAATCCCCAACGTCTTCAGCAGGGCACCCGCATTGACCGCAAAGAAGTTGAAATACTTGAACGTGGCCAGCATTCCCAGGTTGACGACGAGGCTGGTTGCGAGCACGCCTTTTCGGAAGCCTGCGTCGTGGCGGGGCCCCTCCAGCAAGAGCCCACACAGATAGTCGACGACCGTCGAGACGGCAATCAGCAAGCAGAACCAGGGATGGATGAACCCGTAAAAGACGTAGCTGGACGCCAACAGCAGCAGGTTCTGCGTCGTCTTGTGCCGCACCGCCCAATACAGCACGAAGACTGTCGGAAGGAAGATCGCGTAGGCAAGGTCGGTGAAGGCCATTATTGGAGAATCGTCCTGGAAAACTGGTAGTGTGCCGCTGGCGGGCCTTAGTTCCTGAACGGGAAGAAGACGAGACCGAGTCGATCCAGAGCCACGAGTGTAGCTCTGAGGGCGGCGTAATTTACCGACCGGATGGTAGAAAGTCAAGTGGACTTATCCCAGGGTGCAGTAATCGATTGTGGGCGCTAGCGCTGCAAGGCCATGCTTCCGCCACGAATCGACGTAACCTCAATGACACCAACTCATTGCGATATTATTGGTGTTCCCACCCGTTTGCTTTCTTAGCCAATTCTCTTCGGGGTGACAGAGACTTGTCACCGGAGGGCGGTAAACTCCGGTGTATCTTGCCCATCTTTGGCAAGGCTAATTTGTTTCGTGACAGGCTCGCGCTTCGCCCAGGGTCGGGAATGGGTCCGGGCACAACCACTGCATCCAGATGGACACCCTGCGTGCTTTGGCCGGCGAGAAGTCTGGCGAGGGTTGCTTTCTATTACGGGGAGAAACAGGATGTCGTGCGGGCTTCCGAGCAGATTCTCGGGCGGCGGCTCGAAACGTGGCAGTACGCCGGGCTGGCCGGCGCACCCGACGGGGCCCTGGTCGAACTGGGGACCTACCGGCGGCAATTGCTCCTGGAAATGGGCGATCCGACGGCAAACCGGTACCGAGCATTCTTTCTGCTCAGACGAGTGAGATCCGGCCCGGTGCTGATCAATCACTCGTTTCGCATCCACGCCGCATCCATGCGCCGCAAGGGGTTCGCCACGCAGGTCCTCCACCGGCAACTCGCCAACGCCCGACGCATCGGCGTGGCGCGGATCGAGACGACGGCCGGGCGGCGGTGCGGCGAGAACGGCTACTACACCTGGCCACGCCTCGGTTTCGAGGGCCCCCTATCGCCGCGAATCGAACGGAAGCTGCCGCCGGGGCTCGAACACGCCCGAACCGTGCTCGACCTGATGGCGTGCGAAAAGGGAAGGCTCTGGTGGAGCGAGCACGGGGAGACGGTCTGCGTGGCGTTCGACCTGAATGTTGGCAGCCGTTCGCGTGCCGTCTTTACGCGATATCTTTGCGAAAAAGGAAGTGGCCCAAAATGAAGTCTTGAAACTTTGTTCACGTTTGCTATGTTAGGGGCCATGACGACGCACGCGAGATCACCGGCGAACGCGAAGAGAGTGGCCCAGATCGAGGCGGCACTGGCCGAGTTGCTGGCACAGGCCCTGCAACGCGGTTTCTTCGGCACGGCCGCGATTGAACTCAGCGTGCAGGACGGCACGATCCAGCACATCCGCCGCACGGTGGATCGGATTGAGCGGTGAAAGCGGAAAGCGGAAAGCGGAAAGCTGACTGCCACATCAACGACAATTGAGAAATAGCGGTATCCAAAGAGCTTGCCTTAGGGCAGGTATCTTGAAGAGCCCATTGCGAACCGTTTCGGTTCCCGGTGGGCTTTTTTCGTTTCATCATACAGGAAGGAAATGCGATGACCGAAACGCTCCAGGAGTATTCCAACTCGCGCGGCGTGCAGATGCGCGTCGATCGAGGGGCGGGCGTGATCCGGGGGGTGAAGATCCTCGGGATGCACTCCCGCAACGGCCGAACGTACCTGCCCGAGGCGCTAGCCGAAGCGGCCCGGCTCTACGAAGACGCCAAAGTGAACGTGAACCATCCCACCGGTGGACCGGCCGGACCGCGCGACTATCGGGACCGCATCGGCGTGATCCGCAACGTGAGCGTCCGCGGCGGCGAGGGCCTGTTTGCCGACTTTCATTTCAATCCCAAGCACGCGCTCTCCGAACAACTCGCCTGGGACGCCGAACACGCGCCTGAAAACGTGGGCTTCTCGCACAACGTCCAGGCACGGACCGCCCGGCGCGGAGACCGAGTCGTCGTCGAGGAGATCACGCGGGTGCAGAGCGTCGATCTGGTAGCCGATCCGGCCACCACGCGAGGGCTGTTCGAGAATGCGGCCGGCGGCGACCCGAGTGGCGACGAAAACACGCGGCCGGAACTCACCGTCGAGGATCTCCGGCAGGACCATCCCGAACTGGTCGAACAACTGTGCCGCAATCAGGCCGACGAACTGAAGCGGCTGCGGGACGAAGTCGAACGGCTTACCGACGGCGAAACGAGCCACCGGAAGCAGGCGTTGATCCGGCAGGTGCTGCGCGAGTGCCACCTGCCCGATCCAGAGTCGGACGATCCGCAGGCCCGCGCGATCGTCAGCGACGGTTTCATCGAGTCGCTATTGGCGGCGTCCGACGAGCGGGCGATCCGCGAGGCGATCGAGGAGCGCGCCCGGCTGGTGCGAAGCCTCGGCGTTGCGGGGACGTTGCGCCGAGCGGGCGACCGGCGGCCCGTCTCGATAGATCAACGTTCGGCGGACCGCGACGGTCCGGCGGATAGCAAGGCCTTCGTGCGGGCGATCACCTGAGCGGGTCTCATTCGTAAAGGCTCGTAGCCGATTTATCGGGTTGAAAGCGTAAGACCGCATGAATGCGGTCACTACAAACAAGTCCTCAACTTTACGGGAGAAGAACCTCATGGCAGACAAGATGCGTTGGAGATACGCCGACACGAACCCCGTGGTGGCGGCCGTCGATTCGGCAACGGTGATCGAGATCGGTGACTTGCTCTGGCAGGACGCGAACGACGCTAAACCGGCGTCGAGCCAGTCCGACCAGGGCAGCGAAACGGCAAACCAGGAAACGTTCGGCGACTACTTCCTCGGCGTGGCGATGCAGCGAAGCCGCAACGGCGACACCGCACCGATTCGCGTGGCCACCACCGGCGTGTTCGAGATGGATTGTCCCAGCGGCACGTTCGAACTGGGCGATCTGGTCGGGGCCGACGAAAACGCCGGCGGCGACGGATTGCTCGATCAACAGGTGGCCCCGGTCGCTCTGAGCAAGTACGCCGTCGGGCGTGTAGCCAAACGCGAAGCGAGCGCGGCAACCGGCGTCCTGATCGACGTCCGTTCGACGGTGATGACCGGCGGCGTGGAGGGCGGCAGCGCCAGCGGCGTCTAGCGCGTAGTCCGTAGGGTGGGTCGAGGCACGAGACCCACGCGAGGGCATTTCGTATCGACGGTTGACGCGTGGGTCTCGTGCCTCGACCCACCCTACACGACCCACCATACACATTTCAAGGAGAACCCATCGTGAGAGCGATCAAATATCGCGAACTGAAACGGATGTACGACAAGCTCGGACGTGACGAGTGCGTCAAGCATCTCACCGAGGCCCTCGAGCAGCGCCACTTGAAACCCGAAGACTTTAGCATCCGGGAACTGGCCGAGGTGACGCTTAGCCCCGGCCGCGTTCGCCAGATGGATCCCCGCCACGGCGGCGTCGTCGACGTGCTCGAGGCCGGCGACGGCGTGGACGTGACGGCCTTCTCGAATATCACCGGCCAGGTGATCGAGTCGAAGATCATGGAGGCCTACACGCAGGAACCGTTCGTCGTTTCCAAGCTCGTCGGCACGGTGCCCACGCGGCTGGACGGCGAGAAGATTCCCGGCATCGGGCGGGTCAGCGACGACGTGGCTGAAGTGCAGCCCGGCATGCCCTATCCGAGCCTGGGGTTCGCCGAAGACTACATCGAGACCCCGCAGACGACCAAGCGCGGGTTCATTGTGCCGGTGACCAAGGAGGCGATCTTCTTCGACCGGACCCATCTGGTGCTGCAACGGGCGGCCGAGGTGGGTGAAATTCTCGGGCTGAACAAAGAGAAACGGCTGATCGACGTCGTGATCGGTGCCACGAACAACTACAAGTGGAAGGGTACCGACTACAACACCTATAGTACAGCCGGCACGGGTGTAGCTCCGGACGGCTCGTGGATCAACCAGCATACCGAGGAACTGATCGACTGGACCGACGTGGATGCGGCAGAGCAACTCTTCGCCGATGTGCTCGATCCGAACACGAACGAGCCGGTGCTAATCAGCGCGACCACCGTGCTGGTGATGCCGGCTTACCGCCACGCGGCCCATCGCGTGTTCAACGCCGCGGAGATCACCTACACGGAAGCCAGTGCCGAGACGGCCACCACAGCGGCCAATCCGCTGGGCAACTATCGCGTGGTCGAGAGTCGGCTGGCTTATCGCCGACTAATTGCCTCGGGGCAATCGGCTGCGGCCGCCAAAAAGTATTGGTTCATCGGCGACTTCCGCAAGGCCTTCGCCTACATGGAGAACTGGCCGATCACGGTAACCCAGTCGCCGCCGGGCAGCGAGGCGGAGTTCAATCAGGACATCGTCGTCCGCTTCAAGGCCAGCGAGCGGGGTGCCGCCGCGGTGATCAATCCGCGGTTTGTCGTTAGCAGCACGGGCGCCGGCTAGTAGCCCGGCCTTCGCAGCGGGACCGGCCTCTTGCCGGTGGCCGGTCCCGCCGTCGTTGTTCTTTTCGGCTTCGCTTTCCACATTTGCAGCAACCTCCTATCGGGCGATTCCATGGCAAACGAAATACTGGTCAAGCAAGGCACCAACAAAGTCTGGAAAAACTCTGGCGGCGACTACGCCATTTCGCTGGCGAGCATTGCCGCGGATGCGGGCCGTTGTGGCGTGAAGGGCGATCTGGGGGCGACGTTCGCCGGGCGCTATGCGGTCACCGTCGAGATCAACATGGACGTGGCACCGACGGCCGGCGGATGCATCGAGGTCTACTGGGCGGCGTCGCACGACAACACCACGCTGCCCGGCGGCGCCACCGGAACCGACGCTGCCTACAAAGCGGCCGAAGAAGACGAGTGGAAGAAGCAACTCCCGTTGATCGGGTGTCTGGTGGTGACCGGCGACGCCGATGCCGTCGTGCAAACCCAGGTCTTCATCTTTTCGCCGCCCACCCGTTACGGATGCCCGGTGGTTATCAACAAGACAGATCAAGCATTCGAGGGTGACGAGGACAGTCATCAGATCACATTTACCCCGCTGATCGACGAGGTCCAATGACAGGGGGGAGAGACGAGACCCGCCCCCTAACCCTTCACGCTTCACCCCTAACCCATCGCCTCCATGCCGATCTATCGTCCAGCACTGTGGCAGCCGTCTTACGGCCAGGGCTACGCCAGCCGCAAGGCCGACGCAGCAAACCCCGGCCTATGGGATGGCCTGGAGTTCAACTGGCACGGGCCCTTGGGGCCTACGGGGTTGGCGGCGTTCGACGTGAGCGGAAAGGGATCTGGCGGTACGCTTACCAACATGGCCCCGGCGTCTGATTGGGTGACAACTACGAAGGGGTGGGCATTAGACTTCGACGGGGTCGACGAACACATAACCACCACGCGATTAGGGCCGGCGGGAAACCAGCCACGAACGGTGGCGGGCTGGATTACATCCTCGGGTACGGCGGGTCGGTCGTTTGTCGGCTGGGGAACGGACGTAGCGGGCGAGAAATGGGCGGTACGACTCGACAGCGGGAGTCCGCGAGGTGAGCATGGCAGCGGCTATATGCGGGGCACGGCGACGGGCCAAGACGGGGCCTGGCACCACGGTGCCCTGGTGTTTAGCGGCGGGACATTCGCAAACACAAAATTGTACGTCGACGGCGCTGAAGACACGATTGCCGCCTCCGCCGGGTTGACGACCACGATCAATACGGGCACCGCCGAGACGATCATCATCGGGCAACAGGTCGGGGCGGCGATCAACTATTGGATCGAACGGATGGCCACGGCAACGGTCTGGGGCCGGGCACTTGCGGCGGGTGAGATCCGAAAATCCTACGATGACGAGCACGCGATCGTGAGGCCGATGCAACGGATCGGATTGTCCGCACCCGGCGTCGCCGGCCCCTATCGGGCGCTGATTGCAGAGACTTTCCACACCGGCGCAGCGGCCGGCGAGCCGTTTGCGGCCACCGCGGTTGCCGGAGAACCCTTTCACATCGGACCAACAGCAGGACAAATCGATGGCTGATGCGGCTGACATTCACGCGACGGCGTTCAAGAACGGGTCGATCACCTTGCTAGCCAGAGTTATCGGCGCCGACGGGGATCCGATCGTGCAGGCGGACGTCGCCTCCGCCACTTACTCGGTCTACCTGTTGGACGACCGGGACGCCGACGCCCGCAGCGCGGTGACCGGACACGACGGCGTGGCACTGAGCGTGGCTTCGATCGTCTTCGACACGCTCCAGACCGACTCGCTCTGGACGGTGGACGAGACCGGCTACAACTTCCGGCACGTGCTCGACGTGTCGGTCAATCAGGCGTTCCCAACCGCCGGACGCCGATACCTGGTCGAGTTCGAACTGACCC
>SDBT01009878.1_pt1 | contig 15448 bp, 12 predicted proteins | sample 2277101 | NCBI WGS metagenome assembly SDBT01 (sample SAMN10404973, study PRJNA504765) | marine sediment metagenome | isolation source: marine sediment core GS10_PC15, 103 cmbsf | place: Arctic Ocean: Southern Knipovich Ridge | collected 2010 | reverse complement strand
GCTTTCTACTAAATCCAATCTCGAATCAGGATCTTCAATAGCATCTATTTGCGATTGCTGGTCATCACAGCACGATTCAACTGCATCGATACGGGTCTCATGATCATCGCAACAGCTTTCTACTAGATCAAGGCGTGAGTCATGCGCTTCGCAGCAGCTTTCTTGTTCTGCAATTCTTGTTTCATGATCGTCACAACAGCTTTCTACCAGATCAATGCGTGATTCGTGATTATCACAGCAGCTTTCTAATGGTGTTATATCAGGTAAGTCTTCAAAATCTGGCAGATCTTGTATCAATCCACAACAGCTCTCTACCACTGACTCTAAGAAATCCAATTGCGAGTCTTGTACTTCGCAGCAGCTTTCTTGTTCTGCGATTCTTGTTTCGTGATCATCACAACAGCTTTCTACCAGATCAAGGCGTGAATCTTGTGCTTCGCAGCAGCTCTCTTGCTCTGCGATTCTTGTTTCATGATCATCACAGCATGACTCCACTAAATCGAGGCGTGAATCTTGCGCTTCGCAGCAGCTCTCTTGCTCTGCAATTCTTGTTTCGTGGTCATCGCAGCATGACTCCACTAAATCGAGGCGCGAATCTTGTGCTTCGCAGCAGCTCTCCTGCTCTGCAATTCTTGTTTCGTGGTCGTCACAACAGCTTTCTACTAGATCAAGGCGCGAATCTTGTGCTTCGCAGCAGCTTTCTTGTTCTGCAATTCTTGTCTCATGATCATCACAGCATGACTCCACTAAATCGAGGCGTGAATCAAAATCTTCAATCTCATCTAAACGAGACCGGGTTTCTTCACAGCAGCTTTCAAGTGCCTCAAATTCTTTATTTTTGATTTTTCCACAGACTCGCAAGCAGCCACCAATTTTTGCATCACCACGAACAGTCAGACAGCCGAACTCTCCATTGTCAGTTGGAGATAGAGGACTCGATGGACTATTTACCCCTGGCTTGTCAGGACGTGGGGCTCGTTCCGAATTGTCCGTAACAGTTTCATTAGAAATATCTAATTCATCTGCGATTAACGGAAACGAAACAATCAAGAATAATACAACTGATATCGAAAAACCCCATATTTTAGATTGCTTCATATTAACTACTCCTTAATTTCCTTACTGCACCCCTTCCTACAAATATATTCATTACTATCTATTACCTATATACATATTTTCAACATTACGCAAATGTATTACGAAAAATATAAAAAAGGGTGAAACAAAAAGGTCTGAAATCAGCCAACCGAAATAAACTGAAATTCAAGGACCTGTTTGCATTGTTCAAATTTTTCAAATAAATCTTGTTGGTCTCGTCCACCAAGATGCACAAGGCCATAGCGAAAACTCTTACCGTCCTGAAAAGCGTCAGATAATTTTTGCCCTGCTTGTACATAAATTTGAATACGAGCATCGGGAAAAAGCTGATAAACCTGCTCAAGCTGCTCTTGGGATGGTGCCTTAACTACTTTTTTGTCTTCAAAGGTACGCAATACAAAACATGCTGCCATACTATGTTCACCTTTTCTTTTTAATAATTTTGGCTTTTGTCCCGTTGCGAGTGCAAGTACGAGTGAGTAGGTATTTATGCCATCAACTTTTTCAATCAGATCTGCAAACTGCGACACTGTACGCGGGTTTACCTCAATAATATGAATATCCTGCGTATCCGGGTTATACATAAATTCAATGCTAAAAAAACCATTGTCAAATCCAACACCCTGCATAAGCATGCATGCAATATCTGCCATACGTTCTTGCACTGATTCTGACAAACTGGAAGGATATTCAAAGCGCTTGAAACTTATCTTGTTGGGAAACATAATTGAATCAACAACGCTAATAGGCTCAACGGCTCCTTTATACACAAATCCTTCAAGTGTTACTTGCATTCCTTGCAGGCTATCTTCGATTAATAAGTAGTTAGCATCCAAATCATACGGCGTATAGTTACGCATAAACCAATTAAATTGATGCAAGAATTCAGGCGGCAAAATCGATGTCTTCATCAAATACTTCAATTCATTCATAGTATTTGCGTTATTGGCAAAGACAGAAAAAAATGATTTGGCTGGTTTTACAAATACAGGAAAAAACAGATCAAACAGCAACGGGTTAAAGCAATGGGGATCACAAAGAAAAAAATTGGGTGTTACATCTGGAACGTATTGTAACTGTGCAAGCCGCGAATAATATTTGTGCTGGAAAAGCAATACATGTTCAGGCCGCGGTGCTAATAGCCCAGCTTGTTGTGCAATAATGCTGGCAAAAATACTTCCCGGATAATCTTCAGAGGTAACAATGCCATCTATGTTTTCCCGCTCACATTTTTCAAGCATTTCATCGATCACGTCCGCCGGATCAAATGTTTCGGTCATCCAGCCAATACCTTCGCAAATAATACGCTCGAGCAAACTGTTATCATACTTATGGAAAATAAGATTGTAGCCCAATTTGACATGTTCTAAAGAAAGCTCGCGCACATCACGCGGTGCAGGACACACCACCAACACATTTTTCATGCAAAGCCCCCCGTAACGCTACCAATTTCTTTTTACTATACTCGGAGGACTCAGCAAGGAACAACAATTAACGTAAATTATCAACTTAGAAAAATTAGAAAATGAGAAGTTACTCCACTGTCACTGATTTTGCCAAATTTCGCGGTTTATCAATTGGGCGGCCCAGTTCTTTAGCAATTGCATAGACAAAAAATTGCATCAAACCTGTCATAGCAAGCGGACCAAGCAATGGTTTGACCTTTGGTAGAACAAATGCCAAGTCGGCAAGGCTAGACAACTCGTCTTGCCCTTCAAATACGAAGGCAACGATATGTCCACTTCGTGCTTTTGCTTCTTGAACGTTGGAAAGTAGTTTTTGATAAATGACACCATCCTGACTTGAAAAAACAAAAATTGGTGTTTGATCATCAATCAGTGCCAGGGGGCCATGTTTAAGTTCACCTGCTGGATAACACTGCGAAAAAATATACGCAATTTCTTTTAATTTAAGCGCTGATTCCATAGCAAAGGGATAACTAATATGTCTACCTAAAAATATTGCCCTATTGTACTGCGCATAGTACCGAGCATGGTTCTGCAGAATATCAATCTTGTAATTTTCAATCGCATTTTCCAATACGTGCGCAACAATTAATAAATCTTCTTCTGCTTGTTCCATCTGCTGTGCAGTGATAATCTTTTTTTCTAACGCTATACGATTGGCCAACCAATAAAGCACGGTCAATTGCGTTGAAAACGCCTTGGTCGAGGCAACGGCAATTTCACGTCCTGCCTGCGTTAATAAAAATCCACCAGCTTCTCTAATCAAGGTACTCGATGTGACATTGGTTAATGCTACCGTTGGAAGCTTCATCGAATTAATCATTCTCAGTGCTTCAAGTGTATCGGCAGTTTCGCCCGACTGCGATATGGCAAGGTATACACTTTTTTGCTCAGGAAAAAATGACATGTATCTGAACTCTGAGGCTAAGTGCGCACGCGAAGGAATCATGCAGATTGTTTCAAAAAAAAATTGTGCAATACGAGCGGCATGCCAAGAAGTGCCAGAGCCAATCAAATTTACGGCATTAATATTTTGTATATATTCGGAAGATAATCCTACATGATCCCATATGCGCGTACTAATCGATCGTAAAAAATCAACCGTATCATGAATGGCTCCTTTTTGCTCGTAAATTTCTTTAAGCATGTAATGCTCATGCCCCTGTTTTTGATGCGCATCCCAATTCAGGTCAACTTCTTGAACGTGTATCGGCAAAGGAGACCCGTTGAAATCGTATAATTCGATCATATCTTTGTGGATGATAGCAAAACTTTCATCCGGCAAAAAAAGAACCTTTTTGGTTTTACCCGCAAAGGCCAACAGATCAGAAGCAACAAACATTTCATCGTCACCAATGCCTATGCAGAGTGGTGAACGTTTGCGCACAAGCACCATCTGATCAGGATAATCTTGCAAGATAGAGATGAACGCATACGCACCCGCTAAACGCTTCGCTAAATCAGCAACGGCAGCCTTGAACGTTTTGTGTGATACTAGAAGCGCCTCAAACAAATGGGCAATAATTTCTGTATCAGTTTCGGAATGGAAGATGTGCCCCGATTCGAGCAATTGTTCTTTTAGCTCATGATGATTTTCGATAATACCATTATGAACAATAGATATAGTTTTATTACAATCAAAATGAGGATGAGCATTTTGCTCGGATGGAATGCCATGGGTTGACCAACGCGTGTGGCCAATACCTAAAAAACCATTAATGGGAGAAATATCTAGCCGCTTAATTAAATTACTTAAGCGCCCCTCTGATTTTGCATATAGTAATCGATTATCATCAGGACTCAAACAGGCAAAGCCAGCAGAATCATATCCACGATACTCGAGCCGTTCCAACCCCTCAATGACAACCGGTCGACTCTGATGTTTTCCAATGTAGCCTACAACACTGCACATGTAATTTCCTACTACTCACCCTTGTGCCTATAAAGCGACAGGGAAAAAAAATAAATCGAGAAATATGAGAAATTATTAACGTTTTACAAACTGGAACTTAGCACGAGCACCTTTTTGACCGTACTTCTTCCGCTCTTTTTGTCGTGAATCAACGGTAAGCAAGCCATGTTTTCTTAACACCGGCCGAATAGTCTCATCCAACTGTAAGAATGCACGCGCAATACTCAGCTTAACCGCACCAGCCTGACCATCCTTGCCGCCACCTTCAACAGTAATCTGTACATCGTAATTGGACATGATAGGGACCACCCGAAAGGGGGTCGTTGCCTCAAGGCGAGTCTGTTGCGTATCGAAATATTTTTCTAAATCTAAGCCATTGACGACAATTTTTCCTGCACCACGACGAAGCCAGGCACGCGCAACCGATGTTTTACGTCGGCCAACCGCATGGGCCTTAGGAGCCTTTGCACCAGGAGTTTGAGCTTTTTCTTTTGCCTTAATCATAGGTCTTATAAGCCTTTTTTAATGGGTAGATTACTGTTATTATATGCAATATCATAGCGGGATATGGAAAAAATGTCAAAGCCCAAATAGGCCCTCATAAACATATTTCTGGCGCTCTTGGTACTGGAGCCGATGATCGGAGTTGAACCGACGACCTATTGATTACGAATCAATTGCTCTACCAACTGAGCTACATCGGCCTATAGGGTATAACAGTGATATTACTGGGTTATTTTAGAACCGCTAATAGTATACTATTTTTAGGATTCGGCAAAGCTCTATGATATAAAATTTACTAGAGACTCCTTTGCTCTTCATATGTTTCTTGGCAGACAAGACAGCGTGAAGCATTGGGATTAGACTTCAAGCGCTTTTCAGAGATCGACTCTCCACAATCAATGCAACTGCCATAAGTACCGTCATCAATTTTTGCAAGCGCACGCACAATGCGATTGTATTCTTCGATCTCCGTATCTTGCAAAGAACTTTTGAGCAATTCCATGGTAGAAGAAAGTGCTTGATCACCCGGATCTTGCACCTGATCATCAGTTACTTTTTCTGCACCGCGCTGGGTTAATTTTTGATCAAGCTCAAGCTTACGCTGCTGCAGTTCTTTTTTAATTTTTTGTAAATCCGGATTCGTACCACTCACCTTTTTTCCTTTTTCCTTGGAAGAAATGCTTCAATAACTTTGCCGACTCTTGCACGCCCACTCCTTTAATCACAACCAGAGCGTCTTTTTTGTATACTCGAGAAGTGCCAACCTTGTCAAGGCGATAGCCAAAGAGCGGTGAATCAGCACCATACACAACACCACTCAATCGACTTAAAAAAATCAGGCCCATGCACATGGTACACGGCTCCAATGTGACATACAACCAATGGCCATCGAGCCGCCAATCGCCTCTTTTTTTACCGGCCTTTTGAATAGCTTGTACTTCTGCATGAGCACACTGCGTATGCGCAGATTCAACCCGATTATACGCCCGCGCGACAATGGTACCCTCAGGGCCAACGATCACCGCACCGATGGGCACCTCATCCTTAGCATATGCCTTGCGAGCCTCAATCAAAGCTTTGCCCATAAAGTACTTGTCTTGATCTGCACCAAATATACTTGTCTTCATATCAAAAAATCTTTTACCGTCTCTCGATATATTTAAAACTAGAAAAAAAATAATTATGATTTATACTAATATAAAAGCACAATTTAGTATAGCATAGAAGCTTTTAGAGCGCTTATAGAGCAATAAGTGCCGGGGGTAATCAGGCAGGAAACGTATATGACAAAAAAAGATTCTTCTAATAAAAAAGAATATAAAGCGCGTGCAATTCGCGTACTCGAAGGGCTTGAGGCGGTCAGAAAACGGCCGGCTATGTATATTGGTTCAACCGGGCCACAAGGACTGCATCATTTGGTGTATGAGGCGGTTGATAACTCTGTTGACGAGTCTCTGGCTGGTCATTGTGATACTATCACGGTAACCTTGCATACTGATGGCTCTTGCTCCGTTGAGGATAATGGCCGCGGTATTCCGACTGATATTCATCCAACTGAAAAAGTTTCTGCTGTCGAGGTTGTACTCACCAAACTGCATGCTGGGGGCAAATTCGACAAAGATTCTTACAAGTTTTCTGGCGGTCTGCATGGTGTTGGTATTTCAGTCGTTAACGCACTGTCCAAATTGCTCAAAGTCACCGTTAATCAAAACGGTAAAATTCATTATCAAGAGTATAGTTTGGGCAAACCAGTTGGACCACTCAAGGTAATTGGTGAAACAGAAAAACGCGGTACGTTAATTCAATTCACGCCCGATGATAGTATCTTCACTGAAACAACCGAATTTAGTTTTGATACACTTTCTTCACGGCTACGCGAACTGGCGTTTTTAAATAAAAAATTGCGTATCACGATCATTGATGATCGTACGAATAAACAGCACGAGTTTTACTTTGAAGGCGGTATCATCTCTTTTGTCAAACATATTAATAAAAAGAAAACGCCGCTTTTCCCCGAAGTTATGCATTTTGAACGTACTGATGATAAATATATTCTTGAACTAGCGTTACAGTACAATGATGGCTACGGCGAGCAGCTCTATTCATTTGTTAATAATATTAATACCGTAGAGGGTGGCACACACGTTTCTGGTTTTAAGTCTGCACTCACCAAAGCATGCAATAAAAAAGCACAAAAAATGAACATTCTCAAAAGCGGAGAAAGTTTCTCGAGTGAAGACGTGCGTGAAGGCTTGGTATGTGTCATGAGTCTTAAAGTTCCTGAGCCACAGTTTGAAGGACAGACCAAGACAAAACTCGGCAACAGTGAAGTCAAAGGTATTGTTGATTCCTGGACTGGATCATACTTAGAAACATTCTTTGAAGAAAATCCTTCAATCACCCGTAAAATATTGCAAAAAGCTGAAGTTGCCGCACGGGCCCGTGAAGCAGCAAAAAAAGCCCGTGAGCTCACACGACGCAAGACAGTACTTGAGACCGGTATCTTACCAGGCAAACTTGCTGATTGCACCAATGAAGATCCGAACAAGACAGAGCTGTTTATTGTTGAGGGCGACTCGGCAGGCGGTTCAGCAAAACAAGGACGCGACCGTTTTAATCAAGCAATTCTGCCACTCAAGGGTAAAATTTTAAACGTGGAAAGAGCACGCATCGATCGCGTACTTTCTAATGATGAAATTAAGGCGCTTATTTCCGCAATCGGTGCCGGTATTGGCAGTGAATTTGACGCCACCAAAGCACGCTATCACAAAATTATTCTCATGACTGATGCCGATATTGATGGTGCACACATCAGAACATTATTGCTTACGTTCTTCTTCCGTCACATGCGCCCGATCATTGAGCTGGGGTATTTATATATTGCGCAACCGCCATTGTATAAAGCAAAAATTGGTAAAAAAGAACAGTACTTAAAAGATGACAAAGCGTTTAGGCAATTTTTATTCGATTGGGCACAAGAACAAACCACTTTATTCATCAAAAATAAAGAACTTAAGCAAAATGACTGGCATGAGCTTCTTGCGCAAGCACAATCATATGATGACTTTTTGGAACAAGTTACACCGCATTTTAAGTTAAGCCATGAACAATGCAACCGGCTCATTACTGCACTGCGCAAAAAGCCATGGCAACCAGAAGACGGTACTGAACAATTGATTGCAAACCTAAAAAAGTCATTTCCTGAATATACCATCACAATCAAACAACCAGAAGTTACAGAAGAACCTGAAAAAGAAGAAATTGGCCAAGCACATGTTGTCTTTACAATGCTCAACATTCGATGGGACGTACCGCTTGCGTTTTTCAGTGCAAAAGAAGTAAAGAATTTGCTTGATCGGCTAGAACCACTCGCTTCACTTGAAGACAATCAATGGAAGATGCAAATCATCGGCAAAGAACGGTACATACAAGACCAAGGAACAACAGCACTCGTGCGAGCCATCGGTACCATCAGCAAACCGTATATGAACATTCAACGTTACAAAGGTCTTGGTGAAATGAACCCCGAACAACTTTGGGAAACCGCAATGGATCCACAAACGCGCTCGATGCTCAGAGTTTCGATTGAAGATGTTCTTGAAGCTGATCGCTGGTTTACCACCCTCATGGGCGATGATGTTGCTGGCAGAAAGCAATATATCGAAGATTACGGCCAGTTTGTAAAAAACTTGGATGTTTAAAAAAATATTGATTGAACAAATTAACACTTTCATCAAAAAACATAATCTATTACCTGAAGGTTGCAAGGTAATTCTTGGCATTTCTGGTGGCCCGGATTCCGTATTTTTGCTTCATCTGCTTGCCGATATGCAAAGCAAGGGACGCATTTTCCTTATCGCTGCCCACCTTGATCATGAGTGGCGAACTGATTCACATAAAGACGTCATATTTTGCCAAGAGATGACAAAGCAGCTTGGGGTGCCATTGGTTACTGCAAAATTATCTGAACTTGCGTTAGCCGCTAAATTCAATGGATCAAAAGAAGAGTTTGGCCGCAAGGCGCGGCGGCATTTTCTTGAACAGGTACAAAAAGAACATAATGCTGACGTTATTGCCCTTGCCCATCATCTACAGGATCAACAAGAAACCTTTTTTATTCGGCTCATTCGTGGGACCACGCTGACGGGGCTGACTGCCATGTGGCCCAAGCGTGGCAACTATATTCGTCCGCTGCTTGAAATTAACAAAGATGAAATCATTGCGTATCTGGATGGACATACCATCCCGTATCTGACTGATCCGAGTAATGAGTCAACAGAATTTCAGCGTAACAGAATTCGTAGCACTGTCTTGCCGCCACTGCGTACTTGTGACAAACGTTTTGATCAGAATTTTTTGGTCACGCTCAAACGGCTACAGGAAACAGAACAATTCTTTGAACAGTTGACCAAGCAGATGTTTGGCACTATCACAACCGAAATTGAAAATAAAACAACGCTCGATGTAGAGCAATTCTTTTCTCTTCACTCAGTCATGCAATATCGCATTCTTATGCATTGGCTGGTGCAAGAACGTGTCCCATTTTCACCAACTCAATCTTTTCTTGATGAAGTCATCAGATTTTTACAACAACCTGGTAGCAAAGAGCATGCAATTCATCAACAGTGGAAGATTATCAAAAAGAAACAATCCGCGTATATAACAAAAGGCTAGGCTCCGTTAACTTTTGTGCCTCCTTAAATTACTTTCTAAACATGCAAAATGTTTTCTCTTTGCCCCGTTCTGCGCTACGCTATAGAAAAAGAATGGCCATCTGCTATCAAAGGTTAGAGTAATGGAAACCACTCTGAATCGGCGCAAACAAGTATTCATTGTCCTGATCGTGCTTATTCTGCACCTACTTCTGCTCCTCTTTTTTGCGGTGATGCAATTTAAGACACCAGATACTACTGCTCTTGCTCACCTGATGGAACAAGAAACCATGCAACTTCCTGCACACGAAGAAGATGAAAACGGAATCGAATTGAAAGCACATGATGCCTTTGGTGGTGCACCCGTTATTTTTCAAGATGAGCCTGAACCTGCAGCTGAACAGGATACTCCTTTGTTAGAAAATCAGCAGGATACTACCACTCAACCGGAAGAGGTCATGCCAACTGAACAGTTACCTGAGCAGGAAACTTCTGAAGTAAGCGATCCTATTGAAAAAACAACGACACTTGAAGTACCACCCAAACCTGAGAACAAAGAAACTGCTCAGCAGAATGAAATACAAGAACCGATCAAACCCAAACCACCACAAGAAAAACAACTTACCTTGTCTGAATTGACGCAAGGATTTCTTGATCACCTTAAGCAGCAAAAAGAACCGTACACTATGGCAACACAAAGCGATAAACAGGGCGCCCCGAGCGCAGAACAACTCATGTATGAACGATATTTGCAAAAAATTATTCAATGCATCGTCAAATCGTATCAAACGTGCACAAGCAAGCCATCAAACAGCACACAGCCACAAGAAGGCATCATACGTTTATCGATAAAAAGAGATGGCTCCATTAATGCGTTATATGTAGTAGAATCGTCGGGTAATAGATCTGTTGATGCATTTGCGCTTTCGCTCTTTCGTGATGCAAGCTCCTCATTTCCACCAGCACCGGAACGCTTGCAAGGTAATCACCATACAGTCGATTTTATCTTCAGTGATTTACGTATGTTTGGTTCAATCATGGGTTGGGGGTTGAGGAGCAAATAATAAGCGCAACACCAACCGCACGAAAGTATTAGCAAAAACTCCAAGCCAGATTTCACTTGACAGGCACACATACCACTCTAAACTTTCTAGGATTACAGCATAAATAGCACGGTTAAAAGAGAGAGTTAAATGGCAAAAATTGTCATTATCGGCGCGGGCCTTACCGGCCTTTCAACCGCATATCATTTAGAAAAAAAAGGCTTTTACGATTATGCCATTTTCGAAAAAGAGTCGAGCGTTGGCGGGCTGTGCCGGTCAGTTCATCAGGATGGTTTTACGTTTGATTTTACGGGACATTTGCTCCATATCAATGATAAGTATTTCCATAACATGATTGAACAAACTGTTGGATTGGAACAGTTTAATACCATTACGCGACGTTCATTTATTTATTCACATAAAACCTATACCCGTTATCCATTCCAGGTCAATCTGTATGGCCTGCCACCTAGCATTATTACGCAATGCATCGAAGGGTTTGTCAAACGTAAAAAATCAAGAGGAAAGGCACAATCATTCCAGGAATGGGTTCTAAAATCATTTGGTACTGGTTTTGGCCGGCACTTTTTCTTTCCGTATCAAAAGAAAATATTGGCCTGCGATATTACAAAGCTTACGGCAAGCTGGACAAAAAACTTTGTACCCAGCACCTCACTGGAGCAGATAATTCAGGGAGCAATTACTGATAATCATGATGAAACAATCGGCTATAACGCCAATTTTTTCTACCCCAAGCGCGGCGGCATCTTCTTTTGGGTCGAAAAATTTGCTCAGCAGATTGCCAATCCCATTCGCACAAACTTTTGTGTAGATACCGTTGATCTGCATTCCAAAACGGTGCATTTTACCAACGGGCACAGAGAGCCATATGACATACTTGTCAATACCATACCACTTGATCGTCTTTTGTGTTGCCTGAAAGATAGACCATCAACACTGTTCAGACAAGCCCGCAAGCATCTGCGCTGCAATTCAGTTATCAACTTTAATCTTGGTATCAATCGTCCGAATTTGAGCGAAAAACATTGGATCTATTTCCCTGAATCAGCGTATCCGTTTTATCGCATTGGTTTTCCGCATAATTTTTCATCCACAATGGCACCACCTAATTGTAGTGCACTCTATGGTGAATTTTCGCATATCAATAAATCATCTGCATGGGTTAATAAAACATTAAAACAGGCTCTTGACGCCACAAAAAACCTGTTGAAAATAGACACACGGGATATCGTTACCGAAAAAGTAATAAACATATCGCATGCATATGTTATTTATGACTTTTGGCGTGAACACCATTTACCCAAATTGCTAACACGTTTGAAAGAACATCAAATTTACTGCGTAGGACGCTATGGTGAATGGAAATATGCCAGCATGCAGGATGCGGTGCTTGACGGCAAACAAATTGCCAATACGCTTTGTATCATGCCAGCAAAGCAGGCGCACAAGGTTGGCATAAAACCGAAGTCAATTATACTTCACATCACTCAAAAGGAGAAAAGTTATGAATAAATCTTTGGGCTCTTGTATCTTAATAGCAGCACTTGCCACTAACAGCAATGGATTAGTAGCTTCACGCAATCAATTATCTCAAGAGGAATGGATGAAACTTGAACAATTTTATAAAAACAAACCGGTATTGGTAACCGGCGGTTGTGGCTTTATTGGTTCACACTTGGCAGAAAAATTAGTCGAACTTGGCGCTCAAGTCACCATACTCGACAATATAAGTACTGGCTCACTAAACAATATCGAAAACATAAAGGATAACGTTACCCTTATTGAAAAAGATATTTCAGACTACGACGTATGCCTACAAGCAACACGAGGACAAAAAATTATTTTTCATCAAGCGGCTTTCGTTTCCGTCCCTGGTTCGATGCAAGATCCAGCCGCATGCCATAAAACAAATATCGATGGTACATTCAACCTGCTTGAAGCTGCACGCAACAATGGGGCAGAACGGTTTTTATTTGCCTCGTCATGTTCAATATATGGTGATCATGAAGGAATATGCTTAGAAGAAACCAACCCAAATCCAATATCGCCCTATGCCATTTCAAAAGTACTCGGTGAGTTGTATTGCAAGCAATTTGCCAACAACTTTGGCTTGCCAACGGTAATGCTCCGGTATTTTAACGTGTACGGTTCACGCCAAAATCCCAACGGCACCTATGCTGCTGCGGTTGCACGCTTTGCCTATCGGATGGAAAATAATCTTCCTATCACTATTAACGGTGACGGTACACAAACGCGCGATTTTGTTCAGGTAAAACAAGTAGTAAACGCAAATCTTATGCTTGGCATGCTTGATGCTGAAAAAATAAGCGGGGAAATTTTTAATATTGCATCAGGAAAAAGCTTATCGATTCGTAACCTCATTACCCAAATGAACAACCTGTTTCCAAACTATAACGGCTCTGTTGAGTTCGGGCCGTCACGCCCGGGGGATATAAAACATAGCGCAGCCGATTGCTCGAAATATCAGCAAGCTATCGGTGATGCTCACGAGAAACCAGCGAGCAAAGAGGCGTGATTGCCTCTTTGCTCGAACTCAGATGCAAATCATATCGTAATTGATATGTCCACATCCAAGATGGTTACTGTTCTGGTTCTGAGAGTTCCTCAAGCACTTTCACCGTGTCACCAATTTCACGAATAATTGGAGGAACAGATGTTTGTGCTGTTCCTAAAATATTTTTGGTTACTGTAGAACCATCACGAATACCGCTACCTACACCAGCATCAATGACTGCAATAATATTACCAACATCATCAACAATAATGATTGCTTGGCTTAATGCTTGCAGCAACGAATCAAGCATGGCTCCCACCGCATATACCTGCTCCGATAATTTCTTTGTTTCTTTCAAGGTCTTTATCTGAGATTCAAACGTTTTTACCGTTTCTTTTATTGCAGTAACTGTTGGCGGCACATTACTTGTTGCTTTATTTACGTTCTTTATAAGCTGGTTAAAATCAATCGCAGACATGTAGCCACTCGTCAACACACCAGCACTCAACAGGATTGTTAGTTTAATACTTCGGTTCATAATACCCCCTTTAATAAGGCTATACATCTTAATTTCCTTCCCGCTTGCATAGTGCTGCACGGATGCAGCACCATGCTTGAGGGAGAAATGCCAACAAACACTATCCTTTCGAAAAATGCTTACCGGTATTTCTAATTGAAATTATAAGATATTGAGAGAGCCAAAAGCAACAATTTTCACTTATTTTTTGCTAGAATAGCTCAAAAGGCCCTTGTAAAGCTTATTTTGAATATCAAGATTTTATGCTATAATGATGGAAAATGGATACAATTTGACTACTTTTAACCAATCGAGTCGATATGGGTAAACTAGATTATTATGAAGTTTTGGGCGTCTCTCGCACGGCATCCGCTGATGATATCAAGACGGCATACCGTACATTAGCCCTCAAGTACCATCCAGACCGCAATCCGGACAATAAAGAGGCTGAAGATAAGTTCAAGGAAGCTTCTGAGGCCTATGAAGTACTTTCAGATCAGCAAAAGCGTACCCGGTACGATCAATTCGGTCATGCAGGGTTGGGCAGCGGGTCTGGCGGTGGTGGACCGGGCGGCATGAGCATGGATGATATTTTCGAGACGTTTGGCGATATTTTTGGTTCCATGTTTGGCGGTGGTGCACGAAAAGCACGGCGTAACGGGCCTGAACCCCGCGATGGACATAATCTCTCACAAGAAATAGAAATTACGCTCAAAGAAGCATTTTTAGGCACAAAAGAGGAAGTCAGCTATTATCACTTTTTCTCATGTGAAACGTGCAAAGGAAAGGGAGCAAAACCGGGAACTCGCATTCAAGCATGTGGCACCTGCAAAGGCGTTGGGCAAATACAATATCAGCAAGGTTTTTTCATGTACGCCCAAACGTGTAGCGCCTGCGCCGGACAAGGGTATACCATTCCCTCACCCTGCCCTGACTGCAGTGGCCACTCACGTACACAAAAATATGATAAATTTACCGTCACCATCCCACGAGGCATCTTTGATGATGCTGAACTGCGCATTTCTGGTAAGGGGGATGCCGGCGTTTATGGTGGACGCTCCGGTGATCTTTTTATAAAAATTCGCATTGCCCCAGATAAAAAATTCAGACGTGTCGGCGACGATCTCATGTGTAATGTTATGCTTACTTATCCGCAACTTGTTCTTGGCGCTCAGATTGAAATTGAAAGTATTGATGGAAGCAAAGAAACTATTAAAATTCCTAAGGGCTGTCCGGTTGGTGAAAAAATTATACTGCCGGGTAAAGGATTTTACAAAATCCGTAACAAAAACTTCCGCGGTAATCTCGTTGTCATTACCAAATGCCACATACCAAAAAAATTATCTCCCGCTGCTAAAAAAGTGTTGAATGATTATTCGAAGTTAATCGGCACCGAAACGGAAAGTAATGGCAGTAGCCTTGTGGGATTTTTTAAAAAATTCTTGGGTTAAATACCAATCCCCCGTTTTTTAATAACCTTCTGTGAAAGAACCGGCCGAACGTGCCGTTCCATCCCAATCTTATGCAACAGATGATAAAAAAAATCACGATCAGGCCCTTTGACCACCGCCTGTTCATGCGCTTCGGCAAGCACTACCGGGTAGCCATGCCCTTTGATACATTGATCAATCATAGTTTGAGCCACCACATCAACAAGCTGTTCATCCCATGCAACCCACGCAGGAATCTCAACCCGGCCAATCTCATTGCCCACATGTAG
>SDBT01009877.1_pt1 | contig 15449 bp, 13 predicted proteins | sample 2277101 | NCBI WGS metagenome assembly SDBT01 (sample SAMN10404973, study PRJNA504765) | marine sediment metagenome | isolation source: marine sediment core GS10_PC15, 103 cmbsf | place: Arctic Ocean: Southern Knipovich Ridge | collected 2010 | reverse complement strand
GGGATTAAGGGGTGGGTTATTTTTTCATCGTGTTTTTACTGTTTCTTATTCACCAATCAGTTTTACCAGAACGCGTTTCCGTCTTCTCCCATCAAATTCTGCATAAAAAATTTGTTCCCAGGGCCCAAAATCCAGTTTTCCACCGGTTATGGCAACCACAACTTCTCTACCCATAATCTGACGTTTAAGATGGGCATCGCCATTGTCCTCACCGGTCCGGTTATGTCGATAATGTGTAATGGGTTCATGGGGTGCTAACCCTTCCAGCCAGTCGTCATAATCCTGAATCAGGCCTGATTCGTTATCATTTATATATACGCTGGCGGTAATATGCATCGCATTTACAAGACACAATCCTTCTTTGATCTTGCTCTCATGCAAACATTCCTCAATCTGCGGTGTTATATTGATGTATTCTCGTCTTTGCGTTGTATTAAACCATAATTCCTGGCGAAAAGTTTTCATCGTAAATCTCCAATGTTTTGTTTTGTCATTCCCGTCCCGCACCTGCGGGAGGAATCCATAATAAACCAAGGACTTATGCAATTTTATAACCTGGATGCCTGCTTTCGCAGGCATGACATTTACGGGTAATCTTCTTTATCCTGAAACACCCTCATAAGCGGAATGGGAATGAAAATTAAATACTTTCCGTGGTCTTTTTGATCTCACTGGAACGTTCGAAAAATTCGTCCATGGTCATTTTCTTTAGCAATACCACTCCTCTTGTTGATCGGGTTCTTGAGTCTTCACTCTCATAAAAAAAGGCTCTTCCGAGCAATCTTTTCAACATTTGATACTGTTCGACCTGTATTTTTTGGGCAAGTTCCGAGAAGGGTCCATCGTGATCATAACTGGGAAAAGATGCTTCAGCCTGTGATCCAAAAGAATTTATAAACGAATTCTGTAGTATGGCAAAAGTATTCATTGTTACGGGAATGTAAGCATTTGCATCTGCCAGATGAAAACGAAACCAGACGTTTCTATATCCCCATATCTCTACGTTCTCTCTCCCTGATTTTTTACGATGTATTTTCAGCGCTTCAGAAACGGCCTGTAGTACTTTATAGTGGGTATCCGGTCCACTGCTTTCCGGGTCCAGTGCGACTGTAATGATATCCGGATTAATTTTCTCCAGGTTTTTGAGGATTGGTACAACATCTCTCTCGACCGTGGGATCTTCCGTAAAAATATCTCCTTTATAGAATCCCAGACGCGAATGAATAACGGAAGAACAGTTAAAACCAAAATATCCCCAGAGCAGATCGGCCTCCCACTCACGGGTCATTCCCTTTAGCTGTTGTATATAGGCAAGATCTTTTTTGCCAGGGTATTGAGTTCGAAAATAATTTAATAGTTCATCTACCCGGTTATGCAAATTGTCAATATTATCTTCTTCGAAAATTTTATTCAGGTTTCGCAACAATCGCCGGGATTCTCCCTCCTCTTTTAATATTTCACTGTTGGCAGCTTCACCATCCAGGTAAACCCAGACATCACGATTACGCGCGATTATGTTTCCCGGATCATAATAATTTGAATCAGCAAGATCTAAAAAATCTTTTCTTTTTAAAAACCACTGTAACCTTTTAAGGAGTTTGTACATATACTCGTTCGTGACAGCGGTAAATCCACTTGTCAAATAGTTGAAATAATGCTTATTTGATTGTTCACGAACCAGCCGTACAATATAAGGTAAATACCCCAGCATGATATCGTCATGATGGGGAGCGGTGTGTAAAATAGTCTTATTTGTTAATATTTCTAATGAAGAAGAGAATCTTTTTTTCAGATCTTCTTCTAACCGTACAAGTTCTTCTTTGATATTTTTTATGTTTCTGTTGAGGATTTCCTTGCTACTGCGGATTGATTCGAAATCTTTTTTTGATAAGTCCACTAATCGCTTATTTTTTTCCAGGGCCAGATCGATTATTATTTGCTGCTTGTCGATTGGTTTAATGACTTTACTTTTTTTTATCTGGAGATAGCGACGTTCTGTAAGCTGTTTTGCAGCACCGTGGGTAAGATAAAAGGCCGCGTTTTTTAAATTTTGTAATACTGTTGCCGGATAAGTATTATCTTTTGGCTGTTGGATGGCGTCAAATACAATTTTTGTTTTAGCTTCTCCGGAAGCAATGATAATAGCGACCGTTTCAGGATTATGAATAATTGTCCGTAAACCAACGGTAATTACCAGACGATTCCGGGAAATTTCTATTCCTCCCAAATCTGAGGCAGCGGCAGCCTGTGTCTCGTAATTGGTAGGGGTAAGGCGTGTTGTAGAATAATGATCGGATCCCTTTACATTAAAACCAATATGGCCATCCGGTCCAATACCACCGAGGAAAAATCCGATTCCTCCAAGTGAGCGGATTTTGTTCTCATAATCGGTGCAAAACTGATCAACCGCTTCCAGAACTTTTGTCTGTTTGATCTCCTGTGCTGTTCTTGGTTGTCTGATACGCAGATCAAGATCAACTTTATTATCAGGCCAGATGGTCTCCAGTGTTTCGTTTTCCGGAATACCAATTACATTGGGATTTATGAATATTGCTTTTTTTGGATCTAAGCCAAAACCATCTATATAAAATTTGTTTACGTAATAGAAAAAACTATTCTGTTGTTTTGTATTAATTGGATAGAACTCATCGATTTGAATAAAGTGAAAACTTTTCATATCCGGTTTACGATCCGGATCAACACCATTTTCAGTAAGTGTTTTTTGAATGGTTGGTGTTTTCCACTGGGTTAGAATACGTTTCACCCACTTTATAAAGTGCTCGGGAGTTTTTCCGGTTGGCAATGATATAGACGAACCCTCGTTATTTTGTGCCCACTCCAGAAACCGAAAAGCGGCTAATTTTCCCAACTCAGGAAAATTAGCCACAACAATAACATTTATTTTTTCAGTTGGTGGATATCTAATCTGATCTCCTGAACGTTTTATGGCAATTTCTTCAACTGCCGATAATTGGGATGATTTTTTGGGATTTGTCATTATAGCTCCAAAATTTGATTTATTTAGCCTGATCTATTCATAACGCGTCCCGCAACCTCGGGTCAATCAAAAAATGTCCACGAATTTCACGAATTAAAAAAATATATTATAAAAAATCCGTCCTGCCTCGTTCTACGGGGAGGAATCAGTGTTATCCGCGTTCTATAATTATCGTTACGAGAAATGAAATATCCTGATTAGTAACTGAGCAAATAAATTTACAAAAATATTTTCCAATTATAAATGATCAACAATTTATATTTGTTTTAAATACATGCTTTTCTAAATTTACGCGCAATTTCAGACTGGATACTCGTCGCTCGTTTCTCGTTACTCGTTGCCGGATGTTTGCGAAATCTTAGATGATTTGGTCCCGATCACACCGGTAGGCGGATCCGCCCACTGGCGGAGGTTAGGGGGTTGTAATAGACCACGGATGACACGGATTAGACGGATTGACACGGATTTATGTATTTATTTAATCCGTAAAATAAATTAGCTACAAAATAGAAAGCCCCGGAGGGGCGGCCTATGACTAGCCCGGTACGGAAGTGCCGGGTAAATAAAGTACACCACAATAATATAAGTCCCGTAGGGATGACCTGTTATTGTTGAACGCTGGATGCAAGAAGTAGGAAGTGATGCTGGATGCTGGATACTGGATATATATGTGAGACATTTGGCATGGGATCTGGCAGGTAGGCGTACGGTGTGCCGAGCTTTCAGCAGATATTAAGTATAAACTGATTATTTTTATGGCAGCTAATGGAAAACTACTGAATATGGACAGTATTTTGATTATATTAATATTTGATCTGGTTTTCAGATCTTGAGGTTTTATTTTCTAAGACTTGAAAACTATAATTTGATAATGAAATAGTCAATTTTGAGGAAGGAGATAGTATAATATGTATCCGGAAATATTGAAAATTGGTCCTCTTACTATATACAGTTATGGATTGATGGCAGCGATTGGATTTTTGCTTGGCGGTTATTTGCTGGAACGTGAACTTGCCCGTGTGGGACGTAAAAAAGAATTAGCCGGAACGATCATTATAGCAGCGATTATTGGTGGAATTGTCGGTTCAAAGATTTATTTTTTGATTGAAAATCCTTCCTTAGTCAAAGAGGACTTTTTTGGAACAGTTTTTTCCGGTGCTGGTCTAGTGTGGTATGGTGGTTTGTTGGGGGGACTTTTAGCCGTTACATGGTGGATCAGAAAAAAAGGTTTGCCATTTCTCTTAGTCGGTGATTTATTGGCTCCAATATTATTAATGGGGCAGGGGATGGGTAGAATCGGCTGCTTTTTGGCAGGTGATGGTTGTTATGGCCCTCCTTCGGATGTGCCGTGGGCTATGTCTTTTCCAAATGGGGTCGTACCGACTATGGAGAGGGTGCATCCCACCCCACTCTATGACGCGACTCTATTAATATCACTATTTTTACTTTTGTGGTTCATCCGGAAAAAAGATTTCAGGCCAGGAACGCTATTTGGACTTTTTGGGATGTTTATGGGTATGGAGCGGTTTTTTACTGAATTATTCCGTACACATCCAAGGGAGATATTTGGACTGCTCACACAGGCACAGTTTTTCAGTATTCTTCTTTTTATCGGTGGTTTGGGTTTGATTATTTATGTTAATAAGTTTAAAAAGTATCCCGATACTGAGAATAATACAACGGATTAAGAACTAAAAATTCAAGATATTTTTTTGTACTGATATTTCCGGGTGTTTAGAGGTTGTGTGAAAACCAGAAATTGATTCGATTTTGTCATTCCCAACTTGATTGGGAATCTATCAAAAACAACAACTTATAGATTCCCACTGGAGTTTACCCCGCACTTGATGCGGGGTGGGAATGACACCTGATATGAAGTTTTCACACAACCTCTTTATAACCGGGTAAGATCCTTCACTGATGCTTCTATATCAATTTTGTTTATTCACTTTGAATAAACAAATACTTCAAATGTATATAACTTCATATTAAGGTATTCTTAATGGATGAAGATCAGCAAGCGATTAAGGATTGTCAGTTGGGTAAAACTGAGAGTTATCGTATCTTAGTTGAGAAATATAAAACCAGGGCATTTTACGCTGCCCTGTTGATAACTAAGAAGCTTCTTTACATTGACTTGTTCAAAAAATCACATTATATTTGAAACAAATCATTTCAACTGTTTCATTTTTTAATGGGATTGAAACACATGAGTCTACCTTATGAGTTTACGCAGGATATACTCGATTCATTAGCCGAGGGTATCTACACTGTAAATAAAGATTTTCGAATAAACAGTTTTAATCGTGCTGCTGAAAAGATCACCGGTTATAAAAGAGATGAAGTTCTCGGTAAATTTTGTAAAAATGTACTGAGTTCCGATCGTTGTGTGAAGGATTGTCCGATTGCCCGGGTCCTGGAAAATGGTGAAAATTTGCAGGATGTGGAAAATACGTTAATTACCAGAAATGGAAAAGAAGTACCAATAAAGATGAATGCTGCTGTATTTAGAAATGCAAAATCAAGTCCCATCGGTGGCGTTGTCTCATTTCATGATATGTCTTATCTGGAAAATGTACAAAATTCTTTAATCAAACAAAGTCAATTTCATGGAATCATTGGTCAGAGTAAAGTTATGCGGGAGATTTATACTTTGATTCGGGAGATTGCCGATACCAATTCAAGTGTTATGTTAGGAGGAGAGTCCGGTACAGGTAAGGAACTTATCGCAAACGCGATACAAGCCGAGAGCAGTCGTGCTGATAAACCATATATAAAGGTGAACTGTTCAGTTTTTCCATCACAGCTCTTATCAAGTGAATTATTCGGACATGTACGCGGTGCTTTTACCGATGCAAAATCTAACAGGATTGGGCGGTTTGAGATGGCGGATGGCGGTACTATCTTTTTGGATGAAATTGCTGAAATACCTCTGCAGATGCAATTACAATTGCTTCGTGTATTGCAGGAAGGAACCTTTGAACGGGTAGGGGAATCGGTGACACGAAAGGTTGATGTCCGTGTGATTGCAGCGACGAATATCGAAATTGAACAGGCAATTAATCAAGGTAATTTCCGTGATGATTTATATTACCGTTTGAATGTAATACCGATTGATGTCCCGCCACTAAGGGAAAGAAGAGATGATATTCCTTACCTGATCAGACATTTCATTAATAAACTATCGATGACCTCTCATAAAAAGATCAATGATATTGATGATGAAGCGATGGAATGTCTTCTGGCATATTCCTGGCCGGGAAATATTCGGGAACTGGAGAACGCTTTAGAATATGCTTTTGCCAGAACTTCAGGTATCATTATTCATTTATCAAAACTACCACCAAATATAAAAAGACAACGAAGCTTTCTTGAACCGGTACTTTCTCCGGTAACCGGCACTACCCAAAAGAATGAACTTGTCCGATTATTACAGGATCATCACTGGAATAAATCAGTTGTGGCCAAAAAACTTGGTATTGGCCGGACAACTCTTTGGCGTAAAATGAAGGCAATGGGACTATACGAATAATATCATTATTGAATTTTGTAAAAATTGCCACAAATTTAAAAATTTGATTATTATTAACTATCTTTGGTTCTTTGAAGACAAGATCGTTAAATCTATTATTTTTATTTCAATTAAGGTGTTAATTCTTTAACTTTTAGGTCGTCATCCCAATTTACGGAGAATTTTTGAATAGTATTGATTGTTTGGCATTTGGACCCCATCCCGATGATGTTGAGCTGTTTTGCGGTGGGACGCTGATCAAACTAAAGAAACAGGGTTTCTCAACAGCAATTGTTGATTTAACACGTGGTGAACTGAGTACCAATGGTGATATTGATACACGGTTGGCCGAAGCGGATAAAGCCAAGCAGATTTTAGAATTAGATATCAGGTTAAATCTAGGCTTGAGTGATGGGTCACTTGATATCTCAGGGGAGAATCGCCAGGAAATTATTAAAGCAATCAGATCATTACGGCCGAAGATTTGTTTGATACCCTATTGGGAGGATCGTCATCCTGACCATGAATCTGCTTCTCGTCTTCTCAAACGATCAATATTTGATGCCGGATTAAAGAAAATAGAGACCAGTCAGGAGACTTTCAGGCCCAAAACCACAATCTATTATATGTTACATAAATTCATTGATCCGACATTTGTGGTTGATATATCTGACGAAATGGATCAGAAGTTAGAATTAATAAAAGTATATGTTTCCCAATTTTCGTCGTCTTCTAAGAATGGAGTTTCGACATACATTAACAAACCGGAATTTTTAAAATTTATTGTAACACGGGCAGAGTTCTTAGGTCAACAGATCGGAGTAAAGTTCGCGGAAGGATTTTATTATCCCGCGGTTATGAAAATTGATAACATTACAAATTTTTTTTCGTAGAAGCGAAGTAATCAAAGTAATGAGGAAGAATTGATGAAGTTTAAATTTACTGAAAAAAAGATTGCAGAAATTGAAAATGTTTTAGAAATAAAGTTTTCCAAGAGGGGCGATCAATTCAGGGCAGTATTGGAAAATATAGAACAAAACAGGAAACTAACTCTGGAAATATACTCTGAAATTCCAATTGGGGTTAGAACTGGAAATCTTGTCAGTGTATTTACTTCTAGCGTTCATGCTCAATTACATTTCTGTACAGGATTTGTGGCCAGCGAAGTGCTTGGTGAAGTAGTTTTTATCGGAGAACTTAACGGTCATCTTTCGGGGATTATTGTTGAAAAGGCTGCCGCCTGTTCAATATACAGTAATGTAGATGCTTCTCTTCTATCCAGTGATTTTACTAAACTCGAACCTGAAGTAATGGTTTCCGGGGTAGCATTATCCCTCGCAGAACATTTATTGGAAGAATATCCGGACTCTAATTAAGTAAATGACTGATTATCTTCAGCAATATTTAAATTATTTAAGATTTGAAAAAAATTTATCAGATAACTCTGTCTCTTCATATAAAAGTGATCTTGAACGTTACATAAATTATTTAAGTACGCAAAAGATTAACCGACCGGAATATATTCAGTCAAAACATATTCGCAGATTACTTCAGCTTTTATCAGAGCTGGGATTAAGTACTTCGACACTAGCAAGGAATTTATCTTCCATACGTTCTTTTCACCTGTTTCTTATATCGGAGGAATTAATTAAATCAGATCCAAGTGAACATGTGGATGGTCCAAAACTTCGCCGGCATTTACCGTCGGTTCTGACTTTTGATGAAATTGAGCTGATTTGTCTAAATATATCAATTGATGATCCCCTGGGATTAAGGGATCGGGCGATGATTGAAGTATTATATGCCTGCGGACTAAGAATTTCCGAATTACTAACTCTACTGCTCAGAGAAATATATTTTAAGGAAGAATTTATCAGAATATTAGGAAAAGGCTCAAAACAAAGGTTGGTGCCAATCTCCATCCGTGCCTTAAATTGGGTAAAAAAATATTTTGAATTAAGTCGTCCGGTTCTGGATAAACATCAACGTTCGAGTGGTGCTGCTTTTCTCAGTATAAGAGGAACAATAATGAGCCGGATGGGATTTTGGAAAATTTTGCAAAAATATATCAGGGAAAGTGGTATCCGGAAGGAAATTCATCCACATACTTTCCGACATTCTTTTGCAACTCATCTCCTGGAGGGTGGAGCAGATTTACGTGCGGTTCAGGAAATGCTGGGACATTCGGATATATCAACCACCCAAATTTATACCCATTTGGATAGATCTTATCTGCAACAGGAGTATAAAGATTATCATCCGAGAGCGTAAAATTTTAAGAATTAGACATTTAAATTTGTTATTTCTGTCACATTTCAGATATCTTTTGGGTATATATTAACTGAGGTTTTAGACTTGTTACTCGATGCTCGATACTGGATACTGGATACTGGATGGTAAAGATCTATTCCCCCTTGGCCGGTAGGCGAATCCGCCTATCCCGCGAAACGGGATCTGCGACGTGGCGTGATTAGAAAAGGAGGGGTAGGGGGTTGTAATGAATTGGATGTTGGATATTGGATGTTGGATATTTGATACTCGATACATGAGATAAGATTCGAGGTGACTGTAGCAAGAAACGAGAGACGAGTAACGAGAAGCGAGTTATATAATTTTGAAAGTAAAATTAGTAAATTCTAGTATATGAAGATTGATTTTGATATAAATGTTTGTGGAAATTTTAACCTGGCGGCCAATAAGGAATGGTTAGAAACAAACAATCTAGGTGGTTATGCTTCCTCAACCATTTATTGCTTGAATAGTCGCCGTCATCATGGACTGTTTGTTATTCCAGTCGGAAATAAAGCTGAAAAAACAATCATTCTCTCGAAATTCGAAGAATCTGTTTTCATTGGTAAACAAGTTTATGAATTATCAACAAACCAATTTACCGGTGGAATTTATCCGGATGGATTTCAATACATGGTGCACTTCTCAATCGATCCCTTCCCTAAATTCCAATTTGAGATAGGCGGTAAAAAGATAGAAAAAACAGTCTTCATGCTTCATGACCAACATACCCTGGTTATACGTTACGCTTACAAAAACCAAGGTCCACCCCTCAACTTCGTATTAAAACCTATGCTGGCCGGAAGGGAAATCAGTGATCTGGCTCATGAAGTGTCTAACATCAATACTGATAGCTATCTGGAAAGCGGGGTCGTCAAATTAGCTCCAAAAGATAATATTCCCGAGTTAAAAATCTACTTTCAGAAGGGAGAGTACATATCCGCTCCTCTGTGGCACCATAATTATCTATATGATAAAGATTTTCGAAGGAAGCAAAATAGCTCTGATGAAATGACAGAAGATCTTTTTAATCCGGGATTTTTTTCCTTTACACTTGAGCCGTATGACACATTTGAAATGTTCATTTCTTTGGAAGAGCAGACCAATCCGGATTATGAATCAATGTTCCGGAAAGAAAAGGAATTTAGACGCGACTATAATCCCGAATTAGAACAATTGCCCCAGGTTGCCAAAGATATCTCAAAGAGAATAGAAATATTAACAAAAAGTGGTTCAGGTACTGTACCACTTCATGTCTCTAATTACCCAAAAGATGATCAGAATACGAGAGAAATGCTTTTTTCTCTATGGGGTTTGACGTTACTGGAGAAAGATAAAGAACAAATTGAAAAAACTTTGCTTATATATGTTGAATTTCTAAAACAGAAATTTTTACCGGCCGAAATTACATCTAAACAGGGATCAAATAAAATTCAGCCAGCGGATATAAATCTAATTTTTATAAATTTATTATACTATTTATACAATCATAAAATCGATCTGAAATTCATTGAAGAAAACTTGCTTGAATCCTGTCAAAATGTGATCGATTTATATTCTAAAGGAACAAATCAGCTCATCTATCAGGATATTGATGGCCTGATCTTTTCGGGTAGTAAAACTGTAAATACCAGCTGGTTTCCCCATGGGGGGGATCAAAATGGTGAAGTCCGCTATGGAAAAATATGTGAAATCAATGCCCTTTGGTATAACAGTTTGAAAATTATGGAATTTTTCTCCCGGGAAACCGGAAAGAAAAAACAAGCCAAGAAATATGCGGCTATGGCTGAATTGACAAAGAATTCTTTCCAAAAAGAGTTTTGGAGCATAAAACTTCTGCGATACTATGATTCTATTACAGGTGATCTGACAGATGAGACGCTTTCTATCAGTCAAATATTTCTTGTTGCGCTTCCCTTTAGTGTGTTGGATGCTGAACGGGGTATTTTGGTTTTAAAACAAATTGAAGAACACCTGTTAACGCCATTCGGTTTGCGAAGTCTTTCCCCTGACGAAAAAAACTATAAAGGCCGTCTGGAAAGTTCAAGAAATAACCACAAATCAGACTATTTTGCTGGTTCCATTTGGCCCTGGACTATTGGTATGTATATTGACGCGGTATTGAAATTACGAGGTAGCAGCCAACAGATAATCGACAGTTTAAACAGCTATCTGGAAACCCTGGGTCAATTTTTTTATGAACAAGGTAGCGGAAACATATCTGAATTCTTTGAGGGTAATCCTCCTCATCGTAGAAATGGGCGCATATGTTACAGTTTAAACCTGACAGAATTATTGAGAAGCTATTATACACTGCATAAAGCAGGTATAGAGAAAAGTGAAAATAAATAGGGGAAAGGTGCAAAAGAAAGTCCGCGATTCCATTCCTTAATTGAGATTTTACCGATCGAGTTATTGGTGAAAACTTAAAGATGCGATTAATTGTGTCTTTACATTAATTTGTCACATCAATATTACTTCCTCTGCGAAAGCCATACCATGCGAAATACCCGGTAAATATTCCCAGTACATTTGTGGCCACTTCATATACAAATGGTGTCTGATTTAGATTTAGAAGTTGAATTGCAAATGATGTCAGAATTAATAAAACTGAAGATGTCACCAAAATAAATATTTTCTTTTTAGTGTCTAAATAGAGTTCCAATTCACTGATAATTATCCCAACAGGAACGAAAAGCAGGATATTTTGAAGAGAGTAAATGAACAGTTTTAGAAAACCAGAAAATGGTATAAATGAATACATAGATAAAAATGAAAATAATACTTTATCTAAAATGTAGGATTTTGACAGGTTAAACGTAAATGGATAAGCGAATTTATAGAGTATTATAGATCCCAAAAAAATGAAAATTCCGGTGATTATAATTGTTGTCCGACGGCGATCGGTATTATTCATATTTCGTCGGTCTAATCTTAGTATCTCTGAGAATGCAATCCCAATTAGTATTCCAAATACCCCAAAAATGATATTCACTAATGCTATTGAAGATATATTTCCATCATGTTTTATAAATTCAATGGTTCCGATGATTGTTAGAGCAATAAAAAAACTCAAGAGGTGGATCACTATTAATGGAAAGTTTTTAAGGCGATTTCTGATCATACGTACAACTAAGATCCCGATTGGTATGTATACATATAAAATTAGCCATATCCATAGTGGTCTGATTATATATTCCCAATTAAAATTGAAAGTTTTGATTTTTTCGGAATTTAAATATTTCAGAGAAATATTTTCTGAGAGCAAAAAACTAATTAGCAGAAAAGGAATTAAAAGAACTATGTTCGGCAAGTTTCTAAAAAAAGAGCCTATTTTTTGTTGGGTTGGCGGGGTAAGAATTTGAGAGAAAATAAAGGAAAGCATTGCGCCGGAAAAACAACCGAGTGTGTTCATCAGAATATCTATCAGAGAGGTTTTTCTCTCCTCGATAAGTAGTTGTATCAATTCAATGATAAGACTAAGAAATAAACCGGAGAGCGTAGCCAACACGATATCAAAAATATATTTTCTTTTATGTCCCAGTGCATAGCGGATATTGTAAATAATGATTCCCAGTGGAACAAAGAAAAGGATATTGACAATTGCATCGATATTTTTTGTACTAAAAAAGGATTGTCCATATTCTTCAATCCACTCAATATTTCCGAGATTACTCTTAATTAATTCAAAGGAGAAGGAGAAATTAAAGGGTAATAAGGTCCCATAAACAATATAACCAGTATAAAGAATCCCTAATAACAGCCAAGTTCGTGAACTAAATTTCATCCGGTAATACCCTTGTTTTTCTATGATATGGCTATATTTTATTAAATTTTTATTTTTTTCAGTTGATAAAAGACACAATATTAATTTTTTTTTTAAATTAGCCTGATCTATTTATAAATCATTGAGATGAACTTGTTTCTCGTTGCTCGTCTCTCGTCTCTCGCGACTTGCTGCTTATCACACCTTACAAATAACAAAATACGAGTAGCGAGCTGCGAGAATCGAGTAACGAAAGATACTCAGTGCCCTCAGGGGTTTGAGTGTTTATTTCTAAATTTAAAATTTAACAAAAAAATTAAACAGGAGGTAAGTTGAATTTAGCAAGTGAGTATAATATGGCCTTACCATATCAAGAATACGTTGATATGTTGGGCAATAATTATAATATACATGAGTTGCATTATAAAAAATTTTCTATCGATAAGAAAATCTCCGCAAAGATATCCGGTTACAAACGGTTAAAAATTTTAATAATCACTGAACCCTGGTGTGGTGATTCACTGGCTTTGTTACCAATTATCAGGAAAATCGCCGAAGTAAATGGACGCTGGGAAATAAAAATATTATTACGGGATTCTAATCTGGAGATTATGGATCAATTTCTTTCAAGGGGTGTCAGGAGTATCCCGATTTTTTTATTCTTAGATGACCAGGGAGAATTACGTTTTCGTTGGGGACCTCGTCCTGAGGCTACAGCACAAATTTTTGATAATCATCGCGAACAGATAACAGAGGACAAAATTGAAAAACAGGAGGTGATTAAAAAAATAAGAATTTATTATGCAAAAGATCGAGGGATTAAGACACTAACAGAACTTATCCGGGTGTTTGATGAGCATAACCTTTAACCGAGATAGATAGTGATCAATAAATTGATATTAGATATTGTCCCTACTCAATAATATACTTGGAGTTACATGGGCGGCCTACCCGCCAGATCTCACATTACATATCCCGCATCTCCAATCTCACAACCCCCTACCTCCTTTCTTAAGGGGGGCAGATCTTTATTATCCATATCCAGCATCCAACATCCAATATCCAACATCAAGATCGCAACAACCCCCTAACCCCCTTTTTTAAGGGGGAACAGATCTCTATCATCCAACATCCAGTATCCAGAATCCAGCATCCAGTATCAAGCATCAAACTTCCTTTCCCTATGGGATTCTATTAGAGTAGAATTCAATTAATAACTAAAAAAAATAAGTTTTTGGAAATAGTTTTATCAAAAAATTGGTTATACAGGTAGTTAAATAGTAAAACCAAAGACTGGAGTGATGTAGTTATGATATCTCTTACAGATAAGGCAGTAGAAAAGGTTAGAGAGATTTTGAATAAGGATAACAAACAAGATCATGCTTTGCGCATAGGCGTTAAGGGTGGTGGATGTTCAGGATTTAGCTATACCTTGGATATAGATAAAATTTATGCCGAGAGCGATCAGGTTTTTGAGGAAAAAGGTATTAAAATAGTCGTCGACGCTAAAAGTTTCATTTATTTAAGTGGAACACAGGTTGATTATGTTGAAAACCTGAGCGGATCGGGATTTTCTTTTTCAAATCCAAATGCGACAAGGACCTGTGGTTGTGGTAGTTCTTTTCAGGCATAATTTTTTAATGAAGGTCGGGGAAAAACCTCCGTTGAAGATAGAAGCCCCTCATGTGCAGGGGCTTTTTTTATTAGTAGTGAATTTAAAGATCCGGTTATTAGAGTTGTCAATTTGAAAGAAAATTACTAAAATAGTAAAACTATTTTTGAATCAATAAGATAAATATTTAGAAATATTATTCTATATCCATTGTTCATGTTGAAAATAAGAATTATTGGTGATGACATATTGAGACAGACCGCCTCGGAAGTGGATGAGTTTGATGAAAAACTTATCCGTCTAGGGGAAGAGATGATCGATATTATGCACGATTCTGATGGCATTGGTCTTGCTGCACCTCAGGTTGGAATATCCAGGCGGATTTTGGTCATCGATATATCACCTCTCGAGAAAGAAGCAGAACCAATGGTATTTGTTAATCCGGTTATTATCGAATCAATGGGTGAGTGCACTCTTGAGGAGGGTTGTCTTTCTGTTCCGGAGGTTCGAGAGGATGTGACACGTCCTGAAGAAATTCTTCTGAATTATTATACACCAACTGGTGAAGCAAAAACCGAGAAATATTCCGGTTGGATGTCACGGGTTCTTCAACATGAAATAGATCACCTCGATGGTATATTATTCGTAGATTATCTTAGCCCGATAAAGAAAAAATTAATTGCCGGCCGTTTTTCTCTTACTTAACAATTTATAATCAAATATTAATATCCCAGAAATATCCTGCTTACCAATTAGATTAAAATCTGTTATACCATTGGGCATGGCATGCCCCTACGACCCTCTTATTATTCTTTTCGTAATACAATATATATGGACACAACCATCACCCGGCATACAGGGTTTTCGTTTGATTTTAATTTAACAGAAATTTATATTCGATTGATCTAATTATTGTCAAAATATTCAAAAAATGAGACGGCCCAGAGTAAATGGGCAAATAAGACGGCCCACCGGGCCGTCTCTACTGATACATATCACCATAAAATAACGAGGCTGCAAATGCTTACTAGTTATGAGAAAATTGTTTTTCTGCTGGCACTGTGCCTTTCCGTTTTTCTCAGTTGGCGTTCTTTTTCGGTAATGATCAAATCTATTAATAGAGGTCAGGGTAAATTACATTTTGATCATTTCGGGTCACGTCTATCAAAAAGCTTATCTTCATTATTTCTTCAAAATACCGTACTGACGAGCAGACCGGTTGTCAGCCTGATCCATAGTCTGGTGGCCTGGGCGTTTATCCTGTATATGTTGG
>SDBT01009876.1_pt1 | contig 15449 bp, 9 predicted proteins | sample 2277101 | NCBI WGS metagenome assembly SDBT01 (sample SAMN10404973, study PRJNA504765) | marine sediment metagenome | isolation source: marine sediment core GS10_PC15, 103 cmbsf | place: Arctic Ocean: Southern Knipovich Ridge | collected 2010 | reverse complement strand
TAGGCTACGGCAATCATTTCATAATCACTGGCCGGATTTCTCAGGCGGATCCACCCCAGCTGAGGGTTAAAGGTGTAGTCCTCGTTGAGCATAAGGCGCTTGAAGTTTCCCTGGGTGTCATAAATGGGATCGTCTTCCGGGTCCTTGGGATCGACATAGGCGGTCCCGGAATAGGTATCGGCGTCCTGCCTGTTAACCGACCGGTACACTTCGAGCTGGATCACCATCCGACCGGGATTAAAACGGTGCGTTCCATCATCAAGGAGGGGATAATAGTTCTCCCTGAACAGGGTGTCGAGAAAGAAATAGCGGTTGGCCATATAGTGCATATCACTGATGACGAATTCCCGGGTCAGTGTGCTGGACGACTTGCGAGAGCGCTCGATGGAAGCCACGGTGGTAAAGTTCACCGGCCCCAGCTTGGACAGGGCCTTGATGCCGAACAGGCCGCTGTTCTTACCGCTGCCGCCGGTAGCGAACTGGGTGCCAGGCAGGGAGAAGGATATGTTCCCGGCATCGATCCGCTGGAGGATTTCGTCCTCATTGCCTTTATAGGCGATCTTCATGGCGTTTTCCCACTCGAAGTCGTTCTCACTGTCCTGGTGAACGAGTACGGATACGCGGTCTCCGATTGTGCCCTCGATGTCAAAGCGTTGTTTCTGGTCAATAACGGGAACCACGTTCTGGTCGGCGCGAAAGTTGGTATAGCTCTTTGATTGGTCCTTGAACTGGAGACCGCCGTTGATAGCTACGTTCCCCGACACCCGCAGCGACACCCGCTGGCCGGCGATATCCGCAACATGGAGCTCGATAGTGCCGCCTCGCCGGGCCTGTTGGGCCCCGGTTGGCTGCAATGTGGAAGAAAGCTTGTCCCGGGCTAACGCCTGGAAGCGGCTCTCCATCCGGTGGGGAATGTACCATGCCAGAGATACCGTCGAAGGCAGTTTGAGGGTTGTCGCGTCGTGGTCCTCGTGGAATGTAATCCACCTACCGGTAGCGTCCACCTCTGACCACCGATCCAGACCGGGCACGGTCAGGGACAGCATGTTCCCTCCCCGGCGCCGGATATCGCTGGCATCTGCCGGTGATATGGTCAGTTCCTCTCGGGATGTGTCGACTTCGGCGGGAACTATTTCCGGGGTACCGGCGGTGTCTGCAGCGGGACTGTAGCTCCAACCCACCAGGTTCAGTCGGACAGGAAGTTTCAGGGGCAAAGGTTCTGTAATATACCGGGCCAGGAAGTCGGGCTGCTGAACCGGGTGAGTATAGACCGGGGCCTCAGTGGCTCTCATCAACGCCTCCTCGCGAAGGTCCCCCCCGGTGGGCTCCTGCGAGAGGATGAGTCGGAAGCCACCTAAAAGAAGTACAATGACCCCTAAAGGCGCACGATGTAGTTTCACCCGCCAGCTCCTGATACTTGTCATAAACGCAAAAAACCGGTATCAATGGGGCTTAGGCAGGTGTCTCCTCGTTTTCGTTGATGGATATGGTCTGCGATAGCAGCTTATGCAGGGCTTTAAAAGCCCTGGCACGATGGGAAATCTGATGCTTTTGTGCTGACGTCATCTGGCCAAATGTCTGTTCTGTTCCGCTTACACGAAAGACCGGATCATATCCAAACCCCTTGTCACCCAGCGGTTCCCGGGTGATAAACCCTTCCACAACACCTGACGCCACCAGTTCATGGGTGCCGTTCACAAAAGTGGCGCAGGTCCGAAAACGGGCGGTTCGCTGATGATCCGGGACACGTTTCATAGCCACCAGCAATTTTTCAACATTCTGGCGGTAGGTAGCCCGGGGTCCCGCATAACGAGCAGCATAAACACCCGGGGCGCCATTAAGGGCATCCACCTCCAACCCGGTGTCATCAGCAATCGTGGGCAATCCCGTTGCCCTGTGAACCGAGTGTGCCTTTAATAAAGCGTTAGCCCGCAGGGTTGTTCCCGATTCCTCCACCGGTCCAACGTCCGGAAAATCTTCCAGGTTCAGGAGTTCAATGGGCAGATCGGTGAAAATGGCCTGAATCTCCCCAAGTTTATCCCGGTTATGGGTTGCCACCAGCCACTTCATCAATCACTCCGGTTCACTTGACCCGCGAGGGTCGCATCATGGGCTGCATGCAACCGTTGAAAGAGAGTTTACGGCCGGTTCCCAAGGACAACCGCACATTCCGGACGTCCTCTAAATCCATCGGCCGGGGGAGTAATAACTTTAGCTCTAACATCTTTTGAAAATCCGCCCTGTTTGATAATCGTACCGTAAGAAGCTCCGCAGCCTCTCCAGTAATGTCAAGCTCGGGTTTCAGGTTCATATTGCTATCCTTGCCGGCAGCCAAAGCGATCCCGGCTTTCTGTTTCGGCAACCCGTCAGCGGCACCCTTTTCTCAAATACACTGAATATTAGGTTATCGCTCCATTCCTGTCAATGGGATTCCATGGTGGGCTGGTCCGCCATATACAAGCATTCCTCTTCGTATCTTTCTGTGGAAGTATTGATATTTGAACAGGTATCAGGTGGGAGGTTGGGCGACCTGGAGGTGGAGACAGAACCGGTTGCCGGTTTTGCTACTGTTATCGAGCCAGAGATCGCCTTTCATACGCTTCATCAGGTTGAGGGCTATCGTGAGTCCCAACCCCAAGCCGGAAGCAGACTCGTGTTCGGGCAGACGGGCGAAGGGTTGAAATATAACATCCCGTTTATCCTCGGGGATGCCCGGACCCTGGTCTTCTACCTCAATGCACACAAAGGAATCGCTGGGTTGAAAGCAGCGGAGTGTAATGGTACTGCCCGCTGGACTGTATTTGCTGGCGTTGTCAACCAGATTAAACAGCACCTGCTCGACGGCTGCTGCGTCCGCATGCACTTCAGGGAGGTTATCCGCCACCTCTTCCACCAGTTGGAGATCACGTCGCTGGAGAATCGGGCGCCAGCTGGTGGTCACCTGGCTTATAATCTCTTCAGGTTCCTCAGCCCTAATCTCGATTCTCCAGCTGCCGCTTTCCACCCTGCTAAAATTCTCGATATTATCCACCAGATACAGGAGACGATCAATATTCTGATCAATAGCCTCCAGGTATTGAGTTTGCTTATCCGTCATTTCGCCGCCGAAACCTTCCCGAAAAAGGTGGGTGAATTCCTTCAAAACAGCTATGGGGGTTTTGAGCTGGTGCCCGGCCTCGAAGAAGAAGTTGCTTTTCTCCTGCTCAACTCGCAAGCGTTCCTTAAAGTGTTCGCTGTAGTGGAAAGTTCGGATGTATTTCTTACATTTCTCTATCAGATAAGTCAGCTCTTCAAAAGTGAACGGCTTGGTTATATAATCATCCACCCCGTGTTGGACAAGTTCCTCGTATGACTCTACGGGCATGCCTGACATAATCACAACAACCAGGTCCGGAACGACCTGTTTAGCCTGCTTAATTACATCTAACCCGCTCATATCCGGGAGAGTAAGGTCCACAAGAGCCAGGTGGATCTCGCTGCGACGCAGTATGTCAAGGGCCATTGCCCCATCCTCGGCTACCTGTACTTCGAATCCCTTCGTGGCAAGAAAATCGCTCAGATAGCTACGAATGCCGGCTTCATCATCTACAACCAGAATATGCAGCTTCGGTTCGGTGTCTTTACCGCCGCTCATCCCTGACTGCTGGGTAAATAGATGTTCAAAGTAAGGCGTTTGTCGCTGCTGGTAATGTCCAGATTGCCGCCATGATTCTGCAAAGTATTGTAAAGCAGGGCCAACCCCAGGCCAGAAGAGTCATCCGGCTCAAAGGCAAAGGGGTTGAGGAATTCGGTCTCCTCTTCCTGGGGGTAATTTGCCAGTGAGATGGTAGTCCGCAGACGTAGGTAGGGGCCGGGCCGGCTTTCCAGGACCATAGCCGCGATGGCCGCTTCTTCCAGTCCGGCCGGAGACAGCTCGAAACTGGCAGGAGACGTCCCGCTCTTTTGAGCCAGGAAGCATAGATTTCCTACTAATGCTCTGATAGCCGGTTCGTTCAGGAGTATCGGCTTTGGCTCTCCTGATACGACGACTCCTACGGTAAAATCGTGTTCCTGCGAAAAGGTCGCACAAACTTCCCGGGCGACAGATGCCAGGTCCACCTCGGCAACCATTTCCTGGATGGGACGATAGAACTCTGCCAACCGCTTGTTCATATCGATACCTGACTGAAGGGCCTCCTTCATCGGGGGCAGGAATTTACGCAGGTTTTCATCGCCCGCTGATTTCATCTCAAGCAGCGAGAGATAACCCTGGAGGATGCCATAGTAATTATTGGTGTCATGAACGATTTTTCGCGCCATGCTTTGGAGAGCGTGAACCTTGCGGCGAATGCTCTCGTTGAGAGTAACCTGATTATCGAAGGAGGCCTTCAATTGGAGACAATATTTTACTCAGCTATCCCGGTCCAGTTCAGTTTGCTGAATATTAATGATTTCATCTCGATATTTCAGGAAGAATTCAGCACAAGCGGGATCGAAGTGTGAGCCGGATTGTCTCTTAATGTATTCAAAAGCCTCATCCGGGAGCCAGGCATCCTTGTAAACCCGGCTGGTGGTAAGGGCGTCATATACATCAGCCAAGGTTGTAACGCGGGCCACCAGAGGGATAGCCTCCCCCGCAAGTCCCCGTGGATAACCACTACCATCCCACCGTTCATGGTGTCCGCCGGCAATCTCACTGGCCATAGTCAGCAGGGCTTGCTCCGATCCGCTCAGAATCTGTTCTCCGATCAACGTATGCTTTTCCATGATGGACCACTCCTCTTTTGTTAGTTTACCTGGTTTCAGCAGGATGTGGTCCGGCGTTGCGATTTTCCCTACGTCATGCATGGGACTGGCATAAAGGATATTGTCCACCATATCTGAAGGCAACTTAATCTCACGGGCGACTACCTGCGCATAATGACTCATACGCCAGATGTGGGACCCTGTATCGGCATCACGATACTCAGCGGCTGTCGATAGCCGGCGGATAGTGTCCAGAGTGGATTCCTTGAGCTGAAAGTTGACCTGTTTGAGCTCCTCAAAGGCCTGATTGAGTTCCTGGGTGCGAAGGGATACCTGCGTTTCCAGCTCGGCGGTGTGGCGCTTCATGTGGTCCCGATAATCCTTGACCAGGAGCAGGTTGCGCACACGGGCCTGAAGCTCGCTCGGGTTTACCGGCTTGATCAGAAAATCATCTGCACCGAGGCTAAGTCCGCGGATCAAACTGTCACGATCATCCTGCGCCGTTACCAGGACGATGGGGATATCTTGAGTTGCCGGGTTCTCCTTCACCGCCTTGCACAACTGATAGCCGTCCATCTCCGGCATGTTCACATCGGTAAGAATGAGGTCTGGAAGCATGGTAACAATTTTTTCCAACCCCAGCTTGCCGTTTTCGGCTGTGATCGTAACATAACCGAACCCAGAGAGTGCATCGTTGAAATATAGCAGGTTGGAGGGGATGTCGTCTATGACGATAACTGTGTGCTGGTTATGCTTTATCGAGTCAGTCATTACCTTATCCATCAATATCCCATCATGAATACTTTGCTTTCCAGTTTTCCTCTCAATAAACATCCCTAAGTTAAAAGATAAATAGTCTGTAGCTCTACATTATTGCCATCCTGTCGCCAGTCCACTATGAAGGCCATGAGAAACTCTGCCCTCAACCAGCAGCTGGGAAAGAAAAGTAGTCCCCTGGCATTCATTTCACTTTCGGTGCGTCGCCCGGAGTCCTTACATTTAAGGGCGGGCGATGCCAAGCTAAAACGCAAGACGGCTCGGTAGCTCAGTTGGTAGAGCAGTGGACTGAAAATCCATGTGTCGGCAGTTCAATTCTGTCCCGAGCCACGCGAAGCGTGGCGAGGGGATAATCCCGCCAACGGCGGGGTCCCGAGCCACTATCAGCAGTCAGCAATCAGCCCTCAGCGATCAGCCGGGGGCTTTTTGCCAGACGGCATCACAGTTGGGAGAGTCCGTCAGCTGGTGGAAAAATACATCCGGCTACACTTCGCTACGCCGGACAAGTGTGTCGGCGGGGAACTTGTCCCGCGTAATCTCTTGTAGCGGGAATGGAGTTTATCCCGCGCTTTTAGTCCCGTCTTAAATCCCGCTCCTAGTCCCGCTAACAGCGGGGCCAACGGCGGGGTAACGCAGTGCAGCGGGGTCCCGAGCCACTATCAGCAGTCAGCAATCAGCCCTCAGCGATCAGCCGAGGGCTTTTTTTACCAGACGGCATCACAGTTGGGAGAGTCCGTCAGCTGGTGGAAAAATCCATCCTCGTCCTCCAGCCGGCGGAAAAATCCATCCGGCTACACTTCGCTACGCCGGACAGGTGTGTCGGCGGGGAACTTGTCCCGCGTAATCTCTTGTAGCGGGAATGGAGTTTATCCCGCGTAGTCTCGATGCCCTGTCGGGACGAAGCGGGGTCCCGCCTGTCCCGCCATCGGCGGGGAGCCACACTGAAAACAGCTCCTTCACTCGTCGAGAGAAGGGGTTTATCCATTTGTTATCGCTTCTTCCCTGATAAGCCCTGAATTGGTCAGGATTGGACATCAATAGGGGCTTTTTGCCCCTTTTTCTTATTGTCGACATCGAAGCAGCGGACTTCTAGTCCATTAGGTTTCAGTGGATCGATCCTGGCTAGGCGGTCGCCAGCTTCACCTGCATACGGCGTCCGAGGAGGACGATAGGCACCACCATCAGCGCACCGATTCCCAGCGCGATTGCCAGATCGATCCACACGTCAGGCAGCGATGCTCCCCGCAGCCCGATCTGATAGAGCGGATCGATGAACCAGTAGGTTGGGAAGATCTTGGCAATCCACTGCGGCCAGTCCGGAAAGAAATAGAAGATCGCGGGACCGAGGATGAAGATGTTGAGGGTCTTGATAAACGTGAACAGGGTCTTGGCGTCCTTGGCTACCGTCCCGTAGATCAGTCCGATCTCGATGCAGATAAGGGCAGCCACGGCCAGGGTCGCAAGCAGCGCCAGCGGTTTTACGGTCAAAACGCCGTTGAGGGCCAGCGTCAGATAGGCCATGGGTATAGCCATTATGAATCCAAGTAAGGCCCGGGCGAGCAGGACCTCGGGCATCTTCACGGGGGTCACGAGTACGGCATGGAGCGTACCGCGCTCGCGTTCACTCACCAACATGAAGGCGGGTACGAAGATGCCGGCCACGAGCAGCACGAATATCACGATGAACAGGGTGATCAGCTGCGAGATAGGCAGCGCTTCACCGTCGCCCAGGGATTTCAGCACAACCTCCACTGGAGCCGCCCGGCCCTCGACTTCGCGCACGAGATCGATCGCGGTGACGGCGAGTATAATGCGATTGGTCACCAGACTCTCCCCGGAAATGAAGAGCCTGAGTTCCGGTCGTTCGCCGGCCCGTACCGCATTATCGAAGCCCTCATCGAGCACCAGGCCGGCGTCCACGTCATTGTTCTCAACCAGCTCCCGAAGCTCGGTCGCACTCCTGGCGAGCGTGAGGTCGATGCCTTCCATCTCCTGGACTGCGGTCGTGATCTCGGACTGTCCGAGGTCGGCGATGCCCAGGCGCGGCTCCGGATCAAGGAGGGTTGCGAAAACAACCTGCATCAGAAAAGTGATGAGAACCGGCATGAGGAGAGCAAACAGGAAAACCGGAGATCGTGGCCCCATGCGCAGGTCTTTGAATACCATGATGAAGGTGCGTTTGATGCTCATAGCGTCTCTACCCTTCTCTTGAGAATGAGGAGTGCCACAGCGAACAGTACAATGTCCCAGGCCAGGGTCCCGCCGACGTACGGCGCCACCTCACTCCAGCCCCGGTCGTAGCCGATTGTTCCCACCATTGCCTCGATAAGACCGTATGATGGCAGCACTTTAATCCAAACCGACACACTGCCCGGGAAGAGCACGGCAAAGGCCGGGATCATGAGTGGAATAATGAAAACCATGCTGTAGAAAAGGGTGCTCATGAAGTCCTTGCCGGCGGTCCCCGCAAGCAAACCCACGGCCGAAAACATGATAGCACCGAGGATCATCAGTATGGTCACGACGAACCAGTGATCACCGAAGCTCCTGGTCGCAAGCAGGAAAAGGAGCGCCTGGCTCAGTCCCAGGATTGCCCCGGTGAGACTCTTTGCAGCGAGGAAATCGCTGGTCCTGGCCGGGGTCACCAGCAGCGCCGTCACGGTGCGGTGCTCGATCTCTACCGCCACCAGGCCGGCAAGCGCCAGCGCCTCGATCATCAGAATAAAGATCGCCAGCATGGGCCGCATCTTTTCCCGTATCGGTACCTGGATACCTGCCCGGTCTTCGCCGAGAATGATGGTCTGCTCGTCAGGCATAGTGACTGGAAGCGCGTCCTCGGGACTCATACCGGCCGCCGCCGCCTGCAATCCGTACGCGATCTCACGAATGGCACTGGATATTGTGTGCTCTAGCTCTTTTGGAACCGCAGCGGCCAAGTAGAGTGACACCGTGGTTCTGCCACCGGACTGGATGGCGGCCACGAAGTCATCAGGGAACGCCACGCCGATGAAGATCTCCTCCGACTCTTCCTCATCAAGTTCGCCGGACACTGCGGCGATAAGGCGGTTTTCGTCGTCGAAAGTCACCACCCTGAGACCTTGTTCCCCGCTTGCGCCCTGGTCCCCCAGGGATGTCAGGGCCTCCGCGAAATCCGCCGGGTAGAGCCCTATCGTCATCGTCTCATCAACCGTTTTGGGCAAGATCCAGAAAACCACAATGAAGATCGCCAGCGCAAAGGGTGTCAAAATCATCCATAGGCGGTCGCGCGAGAAATCCCGCAGATCCCTCAGCACGATGGCACCGATGATCGCTATCCGAGATACTTGCCTGGTCATCCCTTCAGCTCCCGGCCCGTCATTTGGATGAAGATGTTCTCCAGTGTCGCCTCTTCGGTATGAATCGTCATGAGGCCCTCGGCACCCACAGCCGCCTTGAGCTTCTCACCGGCGTTCGCGTCCTTGAGTTCCACAACCTCCTCGTGTACCTCACCGTCTTTGCGCAATCGTACTTTGACCGCTCGTTTGCCATACTGAAGCTTGAGGTTCTCCGGCGTGTCAAGGGCGTGGAGCTTGCCTTCGTTGATGAAAGCTACGCGGTCGGAGAGCTCATCTGCCTCCCACATGTCGTGCGTCGTCAACAACACGGCCACCCCCCGTTTCGCCTCTTCCGCGATGATTCTGCGAATCGCCTGACTCGACACCGGGTCCAGCCCCTCCGTCGGTTCGTCGAGGAACAGCACATCGGGCCGGTTGACTAGCGCTCGCGCTACCATCAGCTTCTGCTGCATGCCCTTGGAGAAGGTCCCTACCCGGTCCTTGCCCCGGTCTGCCAACCCAACCCTGCGCAACAGCCCATCGACGTCCAGCTTCCGAATGCCGAAGAGGCTCGCGAAGAAGCGGAGGTTCTCCCGGGCGGACATGTCCAGGTAGAGGTTCTTCTCCTCGAAGCACACGCCGATGCGGGCCTGTACAACAGCGCTGTCCTGGGTCACGACCGTGCCCAGGATGCGGACCTCGCCCGACCGGGTTTTGATCTGCCCGGTGAGCATCTTGATGGTCGTGGACTTCCCCGCACCGTTCGGGCCTAGAAATCCAAGGATCTCACCGGTTTTCACCTCGAAGCTGATGCCCTTGACGGCCTCCAGCTCCCCGTATGCGTAGCTGATGTCATTCACTTCAATGGCGGAATCTGTCATGGCGCTTCTCCGTTGGGTGGTTAATCACATCGGTACGAGTGCACTGATGAGGTCTGTTTACATGAGAAATTAAGCTGGCCGCTTACGACCTGTCCAAAACTATTTCCCAGAGAGAGGTATCGAGGTAGCTGATGGGATAGCGGCCGTCCTCCGCAAGTCTCCCTGGTCATTTCTTGGTTTCTCACCTCTCAAGTGTGGGCAATGACAGGAAGTCCACCCCCAGGGTGTGTCTAATAATATTTAAGGGACGGATGCGGGCTGCCAATAAAAGAGTGGCGAGGAGTTTATCCCTACCGAGCGAAGCGAATGTCGGGAAGCCACACAAAAAAGCCCCGGATGATCCCCGGGCCTTTCACGGTAGGGGCGACTCACTGAGTCGCCCCTACAAGCCCCTAGATTACTTCAGCAGAACCCCCGCCCCGCTTTCTGCGGGATTATAACATTCTGCCCCGCCGATGGCCCCGCTGTTAGCGGGACTAGGAGCGGGATTTATGACGGGACTATGCTAATGCTTATCTTAACAGCAGCCCCGCCTTTGGCGGGATAAAACATCTTGATGGACCTGGTGGATTCCGGTGTCACCAAGCTGGCGATGTAGATAGCCTTGATCCTCTAAACAAGCCGGAAACATAACCTTGGAAAAGCAGTATGCCTCCCTTAGTTTTTAGCCTAAATTGTCCAAAAGATTCCGAAGGCCTACATGAGACTAAAATTAGGTTTAACAATTTTGGAGGCAAAATGATAAAACATCAAACCATATTAACCGCAATATTTTTCATTTTCCTGACTTGTGCGAAGGTGGATAAGGGGACCGGATCAATTTCCGGTAGAATTATATATGAAGGAGATAAATCAGGAGCCGTTATTGTCAATTTACATCAACTGCACGTATCCTCTCAGGGGAAAATCCATCGGCTCGGGAAAGAGGAAATATATAGCAAAATTGAGCCGTTCAGGGTGCTAAGAATTAACAAGCCCGGCAAATATACTTTTTCTGAATTGCCTTTGGGGCACTATTCAGTTCTTGCATTCATGGATAGCGATGGTGATGGAGAGGTAGGATTTGATCCCCCTGAACCTTTGGGATGGTTTTCATCCAGTTTAGGAGGAAGTTGGGATTCCATCGATCTCACAAGATCAGAGGCAGTTGAAGCTAACTGCCAATTACGTTGTCCTACTCCTTTTTCCAAAGATGAAAAGCGTAAAGAGCATGGTGCACTTCGTTGGATTAGGGGTCTTCCTGTTCTACAACTCTGGGGTACAGCAGAAGAGCGCGGATTTGCTCACGGCTATCTGGTGGGAAATCAGATCATAGACTTCTTTGAATTCTATATTATTGAAGATAGTTGGCGTTCGCCAAAGCGTTACCAAGAAATTTTTATTCCTTTTCTTGAGAACAATTTCAATTGCCCGGATGAGTTCCTGAGAGAATGTGATGCGGTTGTTGAGGGAATGAAGGCATCCGGAATTGAAATGAGATTGGAGACTCTGGGGCGAGATTTCAACAGGACCGACCTGCTGGCAATTAATGCCTACATAGAAAGGCGAGCAGCCTATCCGGTTGCTCAATCATCGTCCTGTACTCAATTTGCTTTCTGGGGTTCACAGACTGAGGGAAGTGACGTAGGAGGAGACTTAATAGCCGCTCGCAATATGGATGGTGAATGCGATGTACGTAAAGTAACAGTCAGTCATTTTCTACTTTTTGCCGTTGACCCATCCGAAGAGGGACACAAGCGTTGGTTCTCGGCTATGTGGCCGGGTTTTGTAGGAACTATTTCCGGTATCAACGAAGATGGACTTTACTGTATGGAGAATGCCGGCGGTACAGGTCCTGGACCTGTGGTAGATGGAATAGTTCCATGTTCCTGGGTTCAGCGATATATTCTGGAGAAAGAATCGGGCGATGCTACCCCTGAAAGTATTTTCAAGGTTATGCAATCATTCAAGTGTAAAGGTGGCGGTGTAACAGCACCCGGTTCAATCATTTTATGGGCTGTACCTTTCAATAATCAAAAAGCACCGGCCTTTGTGTATGAAGGTGATCGTTTTGGAGGTGCTATGCGAATTCCGACCGATGTCCAACCGACCAACCCTGCAAATATCATGGCTGCAAATCACCATCTGGTCTATGGTTACGATCCCGACAGACCCGGCTATTCGTTTGGCAAGCCGGTTTCTTTCTCGTCACGATGGCGTTATGAAACAGGCATGAATGCCCTCGAAGCATGGTCACGGCAAGCCAAGCCGTTAGGTACTGCTCAGGCAAAAAGGCTCCTGCAAATGGTATCCCACGGCACGACTGAGTATTCCATAATCTTTTTAGCAAACCAGCAGCGCATTTGGGTAGCAGTAGACGATCTTAAAACCGATATGTGGGACGCACCTTACATGCCGTGGATTGAATTTCAATTCGACGAGCTGTTCGGAAAGTGAGCAAATACTTTGTACGTCTTAAGAACAATGTGCGCTCGTATGGCTTAAAACTAAGAGACACATTTTGTGTTTCCAAGGTTTAATTCGCGCCTTCTCTGAAGCGTCCTTCGCTTGATCAGCAGCCCCCTACTTCCCCAATTGGTCAGGATAGGTCACCATTGGTCAAATTTGTACCCCGCCAAAGGCGGGGGATCCCCGCATACTGCGGGGGATAATCCATCCCGAAGGATCGGGACAAGTTCCCGAAGGATCGGGACAAGTTCCCGAAGGATCGGGACAAGTTCCCGAAGGATCGGGACAAGTTGTGTCGGCGGGTCTCGACGTAGCCATCTCCGGCGAGTCCACCCGGATAATGGGATCGGGGTCCGGCTCCACCTCCTCGCCCAGTTTAAAAATCTCGTACGGCGTCCCCACGCGCCAGATCGCCAGGGCCTTCAGGCGCTGATGGAAGTCGGGGAACCGCCGCTGGAATTCGGGCAGGAGCCGGGAGTTTGATAAAAACTCAGCGAATTAAATATGAACTCACCTGAATATCGTGCTTTCAGGTTGAAGTATCTTAAATTGGCTAACCCCAGGCAGGAAATAAAGCGAGCATACCGATGACCAAAATTCCCAACACCTACAAACGCATAGTTCTTCTCACCGGGCTGTTACTCTTCACCGGTTGTGCGGCTTTGTCAGTCATGGGTAGCGAAGGGGCGTGGGCCCGGGCGACCCTGCGTAAGCTCACGCTGCGAGAGAAAATCGCCCAGGTGATGCTGTATCGCATGAATATGCATTATCTGAATGACGATTCGGAGCAGTGGCGAGAGATTGTGGAACTGATCGAGTCCGACGGCATAGGCGGTATCCACTTGTGGTTCGGTGATACCGGTACCTCCCTTACTATGATGAACCGCATGCAGCGGGCGTCCAAGGTGCCGATCCTGTTTGACGCGGACATCGAGCGGGGCTTGCACCAGCGCTTTCCGGAGGGCACTCCTCTGCCGGTTCTGATGGCCCAGGCAGCCACCGGCAACCCGGAGTATGCTTACCAGGCGGGACGCATTACCGCCATTGAGGGCCGGGCGCTCGGCATCGGCCTTAACCTGATGCCGGTGGTTGATGTGAACAACAATCCCGCCAATCCTATAATCAATGTCCGGTCCTATGGGGAAGATCCGGACATGGTCATCGAATTTTCCAGCGCCTTCATCAAGGGTATGCGGGATCACGGTATGCCAGGCACGGCCAAGCACTTCCCCGGTCATGGCGACACGGAGACCGACTCCCATTCGAACCTGGCCGTGATCCCCAGCGATTCCGCTCGTTTATGGTCGGTGGAGCTGCCGCCCTTCATCGCGGCGATCGAAGCTGGCATCGATCTGGTTATGATGACCCACGTGCAGGCTCCCGACTACCAGACCCATGCCGGCACCCCCGCCACACTATCCAGATTCTGGGTGACGGAGGTCTTGAAAAAGCAGCTCGGCTTTCAAGGGGCGGTGATCACCGATGCCATGGGCATGGGCGGGGTCACTCAAAACTTCTCCGATGCTTACGCCCTCATCGAGGCCATCAACGCCGGCTGTGATATCATCATTCAGAATTACAATTTCAGGACCTCGGTGGATGTGGTGGAGAAAGCCGTGAAGGAAGGGCTCATCAGTGAGGAAAGGATCAACGAAGCGGCGTTGAAGATGCTGCTGCTCAAGGAGAAGGCCGGACTGCACCGCAACCGCTATACCAGCTATGAGGAGATTCACCGGGTGGTGGGAAACCTTGCATTCCGGGAGATTGCCGACGAGATAGCCACCCAGGCCATCACGCTGGTGAAAAATGAGGGCGATCTGGTGCCGCTCTCGATTACCACGGATCAGGATACGGTGTATGTCATCGACCTCTACGATTATTCCTTCAACCATAGCCTGACGCTGGTGACGCACCGGCTGCTGTCCAGCGGACTGCCGGTGAAACCCATCCAGCTGGACGAATCCGATCCTCCGATGGTGTACGGGTCGGTGGCGGATTATATCCCGGAGGGCGCGCGGGTGGTGGTAAACGCCTTCTGTGGTATTGGAGTGCGCAAGGATCGCATCTTCCTTCCCGACCATCAGGTTCGTTTCATTGACGCCCTCAACAAAAAAACGGACCGCCTGATCGTGACCAGCTTCGGTACACCCTACCTCATCCAGGCTTTCCCCAAGGTGCCTGCCTACCTGGCGGCCTACCACTACAGTGCCCTCATGCAGCAAGCCCTGGCGGGTGCCCTGCTGGGCGAGGCACCCATTACCGGCCGGTTGCCCATCACGATTCCTGAGGTCGCTGACCGGGGGACCGGGGTTCAATTAGAAGCGACGCCGCTTGAATTTGAAGAGGAACCTCCGCCGCCGGTCCACCTGCTGCGAGTCATGCCCGAAGAGGTGGGCGCCAATACTGCTCAGATTTCCGCGCTGCTTAAGCAGGCTGTTGCGGATTCGGCCTGGCCCGGGGGCGTGTTGCTGGCCGCCAAAGACGGTAAGATATTCATCCATGAGGCTTTCGGATATCACACCTATGCGAAAGAACGTCCCACCACCCGGGGGGATATCTTCGATCTGGCCTCGATCACCAAGCCGGTGGCCACCACTTCAGCGGTGATGAAACTGCTGGAGAATGGTCAACTGGGGCTGGATAAAACGGTGGTCTCTTATCTATCCCGCTTCCGGGGACCCACGCGGGAGCAGACAAAGATCAAATCGCAGGTCACCATCCGACACCTGCTAACCCACTCGTCAGGACTGCCGGCGTGGAAAGCATTCTATCAGATGGCCGCTGACGTGGAAACCCGGCTGGACAGCATCTACGCCACACCCCTTGACACCATCCCGGGATCTCGATACGAGTACTCGTGTATAGGGATGATCACGTTAGGGAAAGTGGTAGAGAAAATCACCGGTCAATCCCTGGACCAGTTTGTTCAGGACAGTATTTACCAGCGGCTGGGGATGAACTCCACCTACTATAATCCTCCGGCTGACCGACTCAAGCGTATCGTACCAACAGAGTACAGTGAGGCCGAGGGAGGTTTCGTGCGGGCCCACGTCCACGATGAAAACGCGCACAGTATCGGAGGGGTTTCGGGGAATGCCGGGCTGTTCTCTACCGCCGCGGACCTGGCCATTTTCTCGCAGATGATGCTCAACGGCGGTGTCTACCGCGATTCGGTGATCTTCCAGCCCGAAACCGTGGAACTGTTCACTCGGCGGGCCGATGTCATTGAGGGCAGCTCCCGCTGCCTGGGCTGGGATAGTCCCGCGGGAGAAGCTTCCGCCGGGATTTACGCCAGCCCCGCCAG
>SDBT01009875.1_pt1 | contig 15450 bp, 28 predicted proteins | sample 2277101 | NCBI WGS metagenome assembly SDBT01 (sample SAMN10404973, study PRJNA504765) | marine sediment metagenome | isolation source: marine sediment core GS10_PC15, 103 cmbsf | place: Arctic Ocean: Southern Knipovich Ridge | collected 2010 | reverse complement strand
AAGCAGGAAGACGTGCAAGAAAAGAGCTTGGAAAAAGCCTAAGAGGATTCGCAGAGAAAATAGGAAAGCCAAGAGAAGCAGAGAAAGAGACATTAATAATAATTGGTGGACAGCCAAAGAGAGTTAAAGGAAGGGTAAGAGTAATAAGAGAACAGCAAGAGCCATTCATAGGAGGTTTAGATTTAGGTGGAGATTTAGGTTTAAGTGTAGATTTAGAAGGCTCAAAGAAGAAAAGAAGGGGAAAAGAATTAAAACCAATGAGGTTTTTTTAAAAAAAACAAGGAGGTAAACAAAATGAATAAAAAAGCACAAGGAATGGTAATTGGTATGTCTATAATGGCAATAATTTTGGTAGTTATCTTAGGAGTGATATTTACATTCATAACTGGGATTACCAACATACAGGTTGTAAATAATGAGACATTAGCATTTGCAAGTATAACAACAGATGTAAGTAACGAGTCACAAGCAAATACTGGGGATGAAACGACTGGAGCAACCTATACATTAAACTTTGATGATTTAACAGCAATTACAGAGATAAGAAATCAATCAGCAACAATAATAACATCAGACTGTAACGCAACATTAAGCAGTGCCATATTCAGTTGTAACGCAACAAATTCAACAAATTTGTTCTTTGATTATACATATATAATTGGAAGGACAGAAACATTAGCAAATGATGACTTGACATCACAACCAACATTCAGAAATGGAACAAGTGGATCACTTGGAACTGACGACTGTAATGCAACATTAAAAACAGGGGCAGTATTATGCAATAACATACATAGTGCGACAGGTTTCGCAGATTACAGATACACACCAGAGGGTTTTGTAACTTCAGGAACAACAAGAACATTAGTTACTTTGATAACAGTATTGTTAGCGATTGTAATTTTAATATTTTTGTTGAGTTTTGTAAAGCGTTAAAATTAGTAAGGAGGTATAAGATGGTAGATTTAGATAGAGATGAAAAGTATCTAAGGGAAATAGCAGATAGTGCAGTTGATTACACAAACAAGTTAATCAGCAAGCAAGAGTTAAGCCTATGACAGACAGCAAATTTTCAATGGATTTTCTCCCCTTATTAAGAAGGAAGAGGAGAATGATGGGCTTTGAATTAGGCTCACAGGAAGCATTTAAGATAGCAGTAAAAGAAGACATCCAGATTCTTCAGCCAAGAAAGAAAAGAACAATAATGAGGCAGGAGAACGCAACACAATTTGAGATGGGAATAAACTTCCCAGATTTTTAAAAAAAACAAGGAGGTAAACGAAATGAATCAAAAAGCACAAGGAGCAATAATAGCAATGGCGATTGGTGCTATATTATTGGTAGTTATTTTAGGAGTGATATTCAGCACATTAAGTGAACAGACTACAACCACATCAGTAGTAGACGACCAGTTTATAGCAACAAACAATACCTGCATTAGACTTACTCCAAATTGTTATACACCAGGAACATTAACAACTGAAAATGTAGCAAATTCAACAGTAACCACAGGAAACTTTTCAGAGTGTGGCGACCTTTCAAATGTCTTGTTTGGGGCAGAAGGTAACCTAATTAGTGCAGATTTTGGAGATGCCACTACACATAATGCATCTTATTTAGGAAGGAGTTGTGGATTCATAGCTTCAACAACAACGAGGACATTAATAAACCTAATTCCAGTATTGTTATCAATAGCAGTATTGATATTCATAGTTGGGTTTATAGTGTTAAAGAAATAAAATGAAGGATAAAAAGGCACAGGCAATAGCGGGCCTGTTGTTTTCCTTCGTTTTATTAGCAGTATTTGCAATAATACTAGCACCAATGTTTGCGTTCATTGACATAGGAATAAACGCATCTGTAAATGTAACAAATGGAGATTTGATAGTTACAATATTGAACAGTTTACCAGTGTTTATGGCTTTGGTTGTGTTAGTTGCAATTGTTGCTCTAATAACAGGAAGACAGCAGTGAGGATGTGCTTATGAGAAGGCACATCCTTTTAGTCTTGCTATTAATAATAGGTATATTGATTCTAAGTAGCTTTGTCTATGCAGAAACAATCCCACCTCCAAATGATGAGGGGTGGGTGGGACTATGGTTTTATAATGCTTCAAGTGGGGATATTCAAGACATAAAAACTAACTCAAGGGAAAACTATAACCTATCCTGCACAGGTGTAACATACCAGCAAACTTCAATAGATAGTGTTTCGGATTTTGCAATAAATTTTAGTGATGGGGGTTTTTGTGAAAATGCTCCAATTGTTTCTGAGCTTAATAAGTTAAATAGCACTAACTGGACAATAATACACTCTGTTTTCGTAAACGATACTGATAATGCAATAGCTTTGGAGTTTAATGATGATGCTATAAGATTTAACTTTAATCTTGATAATGGTGGAACATTGATGATAATAATAGAGAAAGAAGGAGGGGGAGATTACAGGCTTATATATACTGACGTTGATCCAAGAGAAAAAAACTTATTTTTAGTCTTGATAAGAAACGGAACTACCACGTATCTTTATAATGGAACAGAATTTTGGGCAAAAACTACAGATGCGGTAGGGTACATTCCAATGGCTCCTACAGGCTTGTTTATCGGGTGCGACCACGCTGAACTTATATGTTTGGGTGGAGGTTCTAAAACAGGATTTACAGCTATATACGATAAGGCTTTAAACATAACACAGATACAGGATTTAATCACCAATGGGTTTGTGGCAGCACAACTAGGAGCACCAGTAACACCAACTTACCAGTTTCCAACCCCAGCAGACAATTCATTTAATAACACAAACCAGACGATTAACTGTACTACAACAGATCCAACAACCAACCTAAGATTCTTTCTCAATGTAAGCCTTACAGGTGGAAACACAGATATGCCTTACCTGTTTAATGTATCGGCAACAGGAGAGGGACATAGAATATTTGCAACTAACTTTAGTGATGGTGCATATCTTTATGAATGTTTCCTTCAGAATATAACTAATGGATTGTTTTCAAACAGTGTAAGCCAAACTCTAACGATAGACACAGTAACACCAACAATAACAATTAATCAAAACAACGCCTTTAACACTTCAAACATATCTTCACAGAACCAATACCTTAATTTTATGTTTCTTAATATAACTTTCAATGACGAAACTGGATTATTTGGGATATTGATAAATGTTACTCAAGATGGAGTTTCATACTTTAATCATACTAATACCTCTATGAATAATGTATTAGTCCATAATTTTACAAGAAATATCTCTACTGTATTATGGCCAGATGGAGTTTTTGACATTGAGATTACAGTTGCAGATGGTTCTACATTATTTTCAATAGAGGATTATGCGATATCTGGATTTTTAAGCAGAATAACTTTTGATACTTACGAAGGAAATAAAGTAGATATAATAAGTTCTGGTGCATTATCTACAGAATACACTAAGGAAAAAGACAGATACGAATTCGGATTTAATTATTTAACAAAAGAAACCACAAGAAAATTTACTGTAAAGTGTAATAATGAATTATTTTATATGGATAATCCTAAAAAGGTGGGCCATTTTGTATGTTGGAATGAAAGAAGAAAGAAAGGAAATTGGATAGATTTTGGAGGTATAGGCAACGATTATGTAATCAAGAAGATAACTGATAAGGAATATGATATAACATTCTCAAATCTTCCTTCTTCAAATCATGTATTGATAAAAAGCATAGGAGGTTTGAATGTAGTGACAGAAAATTATCAGTGGTTTAAGGGAAGTACAACAAATATATTCTCTTCTATAGCGACTTCTGGCTTTGAACAAAGTTTTAAGATAAATATTACACTGGACTTCGATTTAGTTAAGAACATAACAGCAGGATTCAGTTATAATAAAACTATAAGAACAGTAACAAGGACAGATTCATCTTCAAGCATATTATTCGATTCAACATTTATAGTTCCAGATGTTAATGAAACCCTTAATCTTTCATGGACTTTGAATGTAACTCAAAGAAATGATGGTAGTTACATTTTTTCAGTAAACGAATCACAAGAATTAATAAGCCCTCAGGTCAATCTTACTATTCTTGATGAGGAAAACCAGACTTTGATAAAAGAAGATTTAACAATATTCTTTACTGGCCCTACAAGCCTACAGAAAAATACATCCTCTGGAACATTATCTGTTGGTAATTTAGTGGTAGGTGAATATTTTATACAGGCGGAAGGTGCAACTTATCCAAGAAGAGGAATATTTTTTACTATAACAAATGTAAGTGCGAACTTAAATCTTTATCTGGTAAAGGATATAACTGGAAATAATTTTATAGATTATATAGTTCAGGATGATGGCAGGAATAGGCTAAATAATGTAAGGCTTACTTTCCAAAAAAGCATAAACAATTCTTTCGTTACAGTTGCACAATTAGAGACAGACTTCGCAGGACAAGGAAGAATATTCCAAGATCAACAGAATGAATACAGGATAGTGATGTTTTTAACTGGATTTGCTACACAAACGATAGATTTAATTCCATTACTTACTTCCTATACTCTAACTTTATCAACATTGGCAGAGCAATTATTCGAGACAACCTATGAAGGAATAAGATATACAATATCTCCTGCTGCAAGAGTTCTAAACGCTTCAGGTAATTTTGAGGATATATCCCTTACTATCTTTGACAGTACAAGCTCTTTAGAATTCTTTGGATTACAGATAATAAATCATAGCTATACTTGTATTCCATCCAATTGCATAACAAATATAAGTGGAAGTCCAGCAGGAGGTACAGCGGTAGTCCAAGTTAAGCTTAATTTTACAGGTAGTTTTGACACTTTATACTTCTTTAAGAGAAATGGATTTCCCTTACAGTTCATAAACGGCCAAAGAAGTTCTGTAAGATTATTGATTGGTGACAGATTAGCAGACAACTTCAAGGTAATAGGGGATAATCTTGGAACTCCAGTAATGAGATCTATATTTGCGGCAATATTGATTACTGTATTGGCAGTTTTAGCTTCACAGATTGGAATAGTTGGACTTGGTCTGATGCTTGTTATATCTTTTGGAACTATATTTTTCATGTTACTTGGTTTTATTCCAAGAATGGTGGCTATGATAACATTATTCTTTGGAGTATCAATATACTTTGTGTTAGGGAGTGAAACATAATGGTAGCAGCAATACTAAAAATGTTGGTTTTGGTGATTTGCTTAAATACATTTCTCTATTTAGGGACTAATTATGCTATGGAAACCACTGGATTCAAGCAAGAAGGTGCAGCAAGACTAAATGGTGACCTGTTTGATGTATTGCTTACAAGCAAAGCTAATATTGATACAGACTTTCAGCTATATTCAGATTCATTAAGAGATGGAACTAATTACTCGTCTGGAGCAAATTATAACTTATCAACTACAAATGATGGTGGATTAGGAACATTCCCTACAAAAGAGGCAGGCCAGAGTGCTACAACAGAATCAGGAGCATTCTCTTTTTTAGATGCGTTGAGTATTGTATATTCAGGGGTTAAATCATTGTTCAATATAGCAATAATGCCTTTAACTTTAATGACAAATAATGACTTACCCCCATTGTTTGCTATTCTAATAGGATTTCCTTTAGCCATATTACAGTTAGTTACAATAATAGTCTTAATCAGGGGAGGAGGGGCAACATAAAAATGACTTATAATCTATTCAATGCAATAGCAGATGCTTTTATTACCCTGTTTGATTCAAGTGGAATAAATGCAGGACTTATGATTACTCTAATTGTAATCTCTGTTATAGTTATTCTTCTTTTAGTTGCAAAAGCAGGTAAGTTTGGAATTGCTATGGTTCTAGCTCCTTTGATTATAACGATAGCTATAACTCCTTCTATAATAGGTATTCCTAGATGGGTTGCAATAACTGTATGGCTAGTATTGGGATTCTTATTCGCAGGGATATTCTGGGCTATAATGAAGTAGATTTAGATAATAAAACGAACCTTTATTATGGATATGTTTCTAATTGAGGGGTTATTTCTTACCCCCCTTTTAATTAAAAATTATATAAATAAGAAATACAGATAAAATAATTGATGTAAGTAACAACATAAAAATAATTAAGTTTAAAAATATATTTTCTTTCATCATACCTCCATCCTTAATCTATATCTATCCTTAACAAAGTTTATATAATCTGATACTATTATCTTTTAATTAAGGGGAACTTGACTCCTATCTTGTTCCTCTGTCTTTTTCTTTTTAACTAAACATTTCTGAAATCATACTTCCAGCAATAGTACCAAGATTCTCTAAATTTCCTTTACAATCAATGTTATGTGGTAGCGGACAATATGCTGAAGTATTGTAATCATCACTATCCCAACACGGATAAGGCCTTACATCTCTGTATTCAATATCATTTATAGAACACTGGAAAGATACTTTGCTTGTATCTCCAACAGACCACATAGCCATTATAGCTAAAAATATTAATACTGTGGCTATTGGTAAAGTTATGTAATATCTTTTCATTCTATTTTTCTCTAAATCAGTTCTAAATTTCATTTGTTCTTTTGTTAATTTATTTAACATTTTACTTACCTCCATCCTTATCCAAAAACTTCTGCAAAGTATATTTAGAAACCTTAATGACCCTAGAGATTTGAAGGGCAGACTTTCCTTGTTTTTGCAGCTTAAGAACAGTAGCTTCCTGTTTAGGCAACAATACCTTCTTAGGCCTTCCACCTTTCCACTTACCTAATGATCTTCTCCTGGCAATGCCTGCCTTTGTCCTTTCACTTATCTTCTTTCTTTCTTCAGAAGCAGCCCAAGACATAATAGCCAATACAATCTCTGTTATTCCTTCCTGGCTAGTATCCAACCAACTCTCTGTCATTGACTTAAGCCATATTCCTCTGTCTTTAAGTCTCTTAATATAAGACATTGTTGGAATAACCCCTTCTCTGCTAAATCTATCTAGCTTCCATACTACAATACCTGAGAATCTTCTTTGTAGCCCATCTGCAAGCATAGCCCTAAATGAAGGCCTTGCAGGGTTAGCACCTGACATCTTGTCTATATATTCCTTTACAACCTCATAGCCTAATGATTTACAGAAGTCTCTAAGTGGCTTTAGTTGGTTCTCTGGGTCTTGAAACTGCCTGCTATCTTTGTTTTGTTCATCTAGGCTTACTCTTGCGTATATTGCTACTTTAACAATAATAATCAATCCTCATTGACTTTCCCCACTTTTACCTATGAATACAATTATTATGATTACCATCACTATAAATACTCCAATAAGTATCCACCATCCTAATGTCATTCCTTTTTCTTCTTGTGGTTCTGGTTGTTCTATTGGTGATGTTACTTCTACTTGTCCTATTACTTCTTCTTGAGCTTCTACACTAATAATCTTAGGAACATAATAACAGTATCTTTCTTCTGATGGCCTTGTTGCGTTGCATTCATTTAAATCATTACAGGTTCTTGTTGCTCTGTTATTTGATTGGCAATTACCCCATTCTGTGCAGTTCCAATCTGATGTACATACTTTTGTTCTTCTGCTCCTTGAAGAAGAGCCACCACCCCCACTAGATTGCTGCTCTTCAATGACTTTAGAATAAGCGTAATTGAATAAAAAGGTATAATTATTTACTGCTCCAGGATGGAATTGTACTGTGAAATTATAGTTGTTATAACAATCACAAATCCAGTAGTTTGTTTTATCTTCAGTACAGTTGCTTATTATTTTGTATTCTCCTTCATCTATTTTGTCTGTTGCAGTTATGTTTACTTTTAGTGTATCACATTTTGTAAAATTGCTATATGTCCAAGTTTCTCCACCATATTTTTGGGTGGCAAAAACTAAAGGAATAAGTAATATAAACATCATCATAATTAAAAATGTTTTTTTCATTGGTTTCATCTCCTTGAATTAAATAAAAAAAATAAAAAAAATTAATTATGCTATTACAGGCATCATATCAACACTTAAAGTATAGTCTCCAGGGATTACTGCTCCATCTACATCTAAGTAAACTACTGCATAAAACTTTCCAGGCTCTAAATCTTCAGATATTGCATAATTAAATGGTAATCCTGTTTGAACACTATTTCCACCATGATTTGTAATAACTGAAGCGTCATATTTAATTAATTCATCAGTTATAACCCAATCCAACCACCAATAGGCTTAACAACGCTATTGATATTATTTTTGTTCTTTTCTTCATTTTTCTTTTCCTCCGTTTAGTTTTTCCTTATTAAAGGATTGTTAAAATAATTTTTCATAAGATTCTTCTTTTTTACCTATTGCTAAGAGCTTCAAAAACATCTTTAGCTCCTAACTCTTGAATTATCTTATCGCTTCGTTCTATGATTTGTTGTTTGTAATCAGTTGGCATTTTCACTCAACAAACTCATCAATAATCTTCTTGATGGTATCGTGTTTGCTCTTCTTCCATTTCTCCTTTAACTTCTTAATCTTATCTTCCTGTTTATCTTCCAGGTATAAGTTTGTTTGTACCATTGTTTTTTTCCTCCTTATTTTGTATTAATTCTATTGTCGATTGTTTTGTTTTTTTAACCCACCCATAAAGTAGATTGCCACATTGAACACATCTTTCTTCATAAACTGTATCTTCAGAACCATCCATTAATATTTGTGTCTTTAAAGAATGTTCAATTAGCTCAGAGTTGCATACATCACAATTTGTTTGTCTATGTATTGGATTTTTGTTAAACCAACCAAACCAATTTGTTAACCAATTAAATTTCATCTTTTATCATCCAAAAGCCCAACCTAATACTTTAGGTATGGTCCATACAATTCCCATTACAATCAAGAATAAAACAAACAATGAAAGAACCACTATAGTTACTCTTCTGATTAATCTCCTAATATACCCCATCAAGAGTGATTCCTTACTTGGTTTCATTTGACGTTCCATATAGTTATAATTATAACGCTTATATATAAACATTTCTATACTACAGAATATAAAAGGGGGGTAGAGAACCCCCCTCTAAAATGGGATAACGAAAACAAAGGGACATTTTAACACCACTCTGTAGCATTATAATCCTCACAAATCTCTTCCTTACAATCCTCTAGGTCTTCAATAGCATAATCCAGTTCTTCTTCTGTATCATCTAGATCATCTTCACAATCTTCAAAGTCATCAATAGCATCATCTAGTTTGCCCTCACAGTCTTCATTAAACACACAACTATCCAATCCTTTCTCAAGAAACCTTATCCTTCTTATAAATTCTATCTCCTTGCTTTTAGATAAATCCCATGTCTGATTAAAGGTAGCGTTGCACTCTTCCTTTACAATAGTAGTTATATTCTGATACACAATCTTCTCTATAGTGACGTTCTTCTCTACCTCTACATATCTTGTGCAACCTAACATAAAGACAACACACATCAAAACAATCATTGCTTTTTTCATAAGTTCACCCACACAGTATAAACCGCAAACGATCCCCATAACACAATGGCACTCCACTTAAGATACGGCCAGGCTTTAGTATGTTTCATCTCTACCTCTTTTTCCCCAACCCCATCTTAAATCTAAAAGTATAAATACAAGACAGGCTATGGCAGCAAACAATAATCCATACCAATTTATTTGATACTTAATCATTTTACCTCCAAAGATATTATGGTTGTAGGGAGTTCGAGGTGAAAACATATGAATGAATCATAGAATCCGCTCCCTACAATCTCCACATCATTCATTAGTTTTAGTCACCTTCTGCCCACTAATTACAGCCTTCCATATATCCTTCCATGTAATCTTCTTCTGGCAAGCAGGACACCTGAACCAATCAAAAGTGTATTTGATTTCAAATCCACAGTTAGGGCATCTAAACCATTTAAATTCTTTCTTAGACATTATCTCTTCACCTATTCAAAATGTTCAGGATCAATTATCTCAACCTTTTTTTCTTCTTTTTTCTTAGGTCTTCCTAGTCTCTTCTTTGTTTCCTTAACTTCTTTTTTCAAAGTTTCAGGAGTAACAATCTCTGGTTCTCCCATATCAGGCAGTTCAGGCTCTTCAACTTTAATAGCATTCTGCAAAACAAAATCAATCAGTTCTGGTGTATATGCTTTCTCTAATATTTCCCTAATCTTTTCTAAGCTATGGCCTTTCTCTAAATTATCCTTGATATATACTGCAACCTTCTGAACTGTTTTCAGTTGTTCTTCTGAAAGCTGTACTTTCTTAGGTTCTTCTTTTGGTGGCTCTGGTGGTACATCTAATTTTAATGTTGTCTCTCCAACTTTCTTTTCTTTACCTTTGCCTAATTCTTCTGGAAGTTCTTTAATCTGTTCTGGTGTTAATTCTTTTTTCTCATCATAAGCTTCAAACTTTACACTGGCAATCTTCTCTGTCATTACAGTATTAACCATTATCATTATTCCATAGGCAGCCAAAAAACCATAGCTAATCCAAATGCCTATCTCGTTCCCATAAATCCCTGTAAGGATTCCTGCTGCTAAAACACCTAACACATACAAAACCAAATATACCCAACTTATTTTTATTTTCATTTTATACCTCCTTTGTTTTTCTTTTCCTTAAAAAATTTAACCATAGCTATACTTCCATAAACAATAAAAAGAATAAATAGAATCAATGGAAGACCAAATAATCCTATCATAATTATTGTAGCTATCAAACCCAAATTATAATATGGGTGTTCATATCCAAACTTAATACTAGACTTCATGCCTTCAACAGAGATAAAAAGAAAGGCATCAGCATATTTATAAACAAATCTTTCAATGAAAGTATTATTTTTATTATTCCCACCATCTCTTAAAGTAGATGTTGAATTAAGAGTATCATAATTAATTGTATTTGTAATATTTTGAAATTCTTCTTGAGTAACTCCAGAATCATATAAGGATACACCTAAAAGAAAAAACATAATTAACATTACAATCAAAGTTTTAAAAATCATTTCTTCTCACCATAGAGCATTATAACCATCGCACCACTTGTTAATTGTGAAATCTCATATCTATACCATTTGAGTTCTATCTTCTGTTCTTTTAATTCTAACCATATTTCGTCTTTAGCTTTCTTAATCATTTCTTCATATCTATTAAGTCTTAATCCAAACATATTTTTTATCTTAGCAATAAAATCTACAAAGAAATTTCTAGTAACAACCCTGACTTTAGTTATATCCTTATTCATTTAAACACCTCCATCATTTGTTTCTCTCTCTTTGTTATGAGATAAGAATTATAAAACATTAAAGCCATCAAGACAAAGAACATAAAGAAAGCAACATTTACATAATAAACACAGACTAATAAAATAATAACACAAACAATAGTTCCACCAATATCATACTTCAAATCTCTTTCTATCTTTTGTTTTAGTTCTTGTCTATCCAATTTTATCATCATCATCAAGTGCATTAGCAATCTTTTTTAATGTAGGTTTTGCTTTCCTATACCAATAAGTAACAAAATGCTTTTCAGGATCATCAAAGTAAAGTAATCCTTCCCATATTATTGCAATTAATATTCCCAGTAGAATCATATTCTTAGTTGCCTTCATCATCTCACTCTTTATAATGAACTCTTCTGGAGGACTCCATAAAGAATTCCACTCATATCTATTCTGTGGATGTACTTTATTATATTGATATAAGTTGTAGGCCCTCAAGCAAGCAACTATTAATACTAACCAAAGTAAAACAACACATACAACTCTTAATGATTTGTTTAGTTTTTTGTTCATTTAAATTAAATACTCCATTTTGGTTCAGTGGTAAAGATTTTTTCTTTGACAACATAATATTATTATATTATATAGTTATCCTAAATCATATTTCACCTTTTCACCAATTTTGTTGCAAATGTTAATTACCTGCCTTCTGGTTAGTCCTTCATATTCTGCTATCTGCTTTTGTGTAAACTTCTTGCTTTTCCATTTTCTGAATATCTCTTTATCCCTATCATCCTTTTTTTTCTGTTTAGGGCTGACACCAGAGAAGTTATTTATGTTGGTAATTAAATCTTCCATCTTCCTTTTGATATAATTCTTCTCGTCAAAGATAGTATCTTTAGAGAACCCTTGATTCTTTAGGAATGCCCTTTTGATTATCCTCTTATCCAGGAATACACCATGTCCATATCTGCTAAACCCTTTCTTTATATCCTCGAGTATAGTGTGCTTTGGCTTATCCTTAAAGCTATCATACAACCAAAACCTATGATGATTAGTAAGATAGAATATAGCACTAAGCCTATGGAATATAAAGCTAGGTATATCACTAAGGCTATTGGCACAAACACCTATAAACATATTAAGCTGCCTTATCTTTCCAAGTATATCTCTAAGTTCCCTTCCCCTTTCAGATAAAGGATGTAGCTTATTCTCAGGTTCATCTAAAAGAACAGCAGGATAATCAGTTTTCTGTATTGATTTTTTTATGATACTAATGAATGAGTCATAGTTCAATGGTTTCCTGTCAGGAGTGAAAGTCTTATCAACAAAAGATAGACAATTTTCACCAAGAGTAGTTTTACCTTCACCACCAATACGGCCTATGAAAGCAACCCAATAATGCTGGTTCTCTTTCTCCACCCAGTTCTTCCTATCATATAAATACCACATCAATTTAAATGGGATATAACTCTTCTTATGCTTGTCATAAATACTAGAGACATAGTTCATAAAATTATCTACAGAAGATTTCTTTACACCTAAATCAATATAATGACTTCTAACATCTTTCTTCCATTGTTCATAATCCTCTGTGCTTCTCTTGACCATCTTAGAAATACTCAGGCATTTCCCCACCAGTAGTTTCCTCTGCTAACTTATCATCCATAAGACCAAATAAGCATCCGAACTCAATCATCAAATCAACAGCCTTATCCAAATCATCATCTTTTATTTTTTTGGACTTATAGTTTTTAATAAGTTCTCTGAATTCTTTCTTTTGGTCTTTAGTTATCTTCTTGCTATCTTGTAATTGCTTTTTAAGAATCATATCCAGATAAGAAGCCCAGTACCAGCAATCCCAATAAGTCTCTGAATTTTTCATGTCATATCCTTTATTTCTTTTATTGAGATAAAGGGCATAGTTAGCAGCTAACTTACTTAATGCAATAGCCTTGTTCAAAGCTATGAACTTCTTATCTATAAATATCCTATCTGGTAGTTCTGGACTTCCTTCATCGTCTTCCATTTTATTTCTTCTTAAATTTTGGGAATCTGGCATCCCTTATCTGTCTCTCAAATTCATTAAAGTCTCTTTGTAAATATTCCACAACTCTTCTCACTGCACCCTTACCATCTTTCTGGTTTAAGAATTTCATAGCTTCTGCCAATCCCTTATCTGCCCTTACATTCCTTACTTTGAACTCTACAGTATTTTGGTCAACGCTTTCTCCATCCCACATAGTTATATCAGTATAGTATGTCATTCTTATCACCTATATGTTGCAGGCTGCACCAACAGACCTGCATATCTCACCAATCATTGAATTATTCCTGAATGCAAAGAACCCTGCAATAGCAGCAGCAATAGCAGCACCAACAACAAGCATCTTTATGGTATCTATATCTCTCTCTTGCTTTTTGTTTGGTGGCTGTGACTTGGCTCTCGAAACCAAGTTATCAACAATCTTAGAATCCATTGGAGACATATACTCATAGAAATCCTTAGGTATAGGATCATTCTCCATATAGAAGAAAGCTGGTCTCTTGTCCTTGAAATAGTTCTCCTGCTTAACCCTCAACTGATTAGTTAACTTTACTATCATAGATTCAAAATATTCATGTTGTCCTTTAAGTTGAAATTTATGTTGTGGACTTTCTGATGAATTATATTTCTTTTGTATCTCTGCTTGTTTTCTTTTATACTCTAATATCCTTTTTGTAAGTCTCTCTTCCCTTTTCAATAAGGAATCCTTAATCCTAATCTTTGTCTCCTCAGTAAGATTCATAGTCTTGTCAGGGTTAGTTATATACGGTAACTTACCTATCTTAAAGGTATTCTCCTTTGCCCTAAGATAATAATGAGATATATTCCTGTTAGTATTGGCAACATACACATCACATCCTTTTTTATCGAACCACCTCTTAAAAGCCATTAATATATCTTTACCAGCAATTATTCCAATAAAAACAAAGATTGTCAACCCAAAGGTCAGACCAAGAACTAGATACATTATCCCCATTAATTCCATCACATTCACCTCCTTTTTTTAACTTTTTTTCTTTCCGAAACTAAAGAAACTAAATCCTTTCTTCTCTTCAGTCTCATCTTTAAATGTTTGATGTTGTTTTGTTGTAACATCAGTAAACAACTCAAATGACCTGGCATCCTTGCTTCTTCTGCTTATAAGAATTGCAGCCAAATCACCACGAAATAAAAACTCACTTTGTTTTAACTCATACATATGGCAAAGATTAATCCCTTCAGATAAATTATCCACTTTAAACAAATCAAAAAAATTAAGATTAGTAAATGACATATCCATATTGATATGCTCAAAACCTTCTGTCTCTGGCTGTAACAACTCACCTAAGTATTCAACCATCTGTTCCTTCCTTGCTCTCTCCCTATTTCCAATAGCAAAAAGATTAGCTGGTGTTGCCTGTAACGATTGACTAGGTGATGGTTGTGCCTGTTGGTCTGATTGCTGTTCTTCTGCCATCTTAATATTCCTCTTCTTCTTTCTTTCTTGACTTGTGCATAAGTACGCTGTAATATGCACTATAGAATCCAATCATATAACAAACTAAGCCAATCATAGTGTTAGCATTAAAACCAAATCCTACATCTACATCAACAACCTTAAATCCAAACATAATCATGCTTCCAAGTATTGTCATTATAGCTGTGGCCATCCATCCAAATACTATACTGCTTCCCTCATCTTCCTTGAACTTGTGCATAAATCCGATAAACACAAGACCAAAAAAGAAGAACAAACCAAATATAGTCAACCTTAAAAATTCCATCTTTACACCTCCTACTATTATAGTGGCTGTAGAGCCGTCTGAAGAATTTAATGAGTAACTATCCCTTAGACTTGTATTAGCAACTTCTCCAAATGTAATATTACACCTGCCACCAGTACCCCAAACATCCCAAGTCTTTGTCTGTAACAGAGTTGGAACTGAATTAAATATCTTAACTTCATTAGCCACACACCCACCGTCAAATAAATAAGTAGAAACAACCTCACATGGAAGGTCAGAAGGCTCTATTGGTGAATCGCATTGCTGTAGGGAATAAACTGTTGGAACTATTAAAATCAATGCTAATATTAGGATTATTGTTTTTTTCATTTGTATTTATCCTCCAATAGTTGTTTTATTATTCATAAATTACAAAACCTCTTAATTTTATTTAAAACTTGAAGAGTATTCTTTAATTCATGTTCCCAAATTACTAAAGTATTATATCCATATTTATTGTAA
>SDBT01009874.1_pt1 | contig 15452 bp, 13 predicted proteins | sample 2277101 | NCBI WGS metagenome assembly SDBT01 (sample SAMN10404973, study PRJNA504765) | marine sediment metagenome | isolation source: marine sediment core GS10_PC15, 103 cmbsf | place: Arctic Ocean: Southern Knipovich Ridge | collected 2010 | reverse complement strand
CCCCAAGTTGAGGGCCGGGGCAAACTCGATGCCTTTGACATTCTCGACACCGAGATTGTCTATGCCGGCGGCATGCTGGCAGCGGCCTCGGACGATGAAGTCCAGGCGGCCAGCGATACTGCCGGGCTTCGGGTGCTGGGCCGTACGCCGTTGAAGGTGGATAACACCGATGACGGCGAGACCAGCGAAGTCGAGCACGGCATCTTTCGTTACGAGAACAGTTCGTCCGCGGCCATCAGCCGGGCGATGGTCGGCCAGGTCTGCTATGTCGAAGATGACCAGACCGTGGCGGCCGGCTCGACCAACCTGGTTGCCGCCGGCCTCGTCTATGACGTGGACGACGATGGCGTGTGGGTAGACCAGCGCCCCGCGGCCTTGGCCCTGGCAGTGCTCCTGGCCCGGCCGAAGGCGGTCAGCGTCACCGGCACCACGTTGACGGTGACCGCGGCGCAGGCGTTCCAGGGCAACCTGGTGTTTGCCTGCGACAACGCCAGCGGCGTGACCTTGACGCTGCCGAGCGCTGCGGCCGGGATGCGCCTGGGCGTGCAGCGCCTGAGCGCGACCGCGGCTCACGACGTTATCGTGCAGGCGCCCAGTGGCGACACCGTGCGCGGCTCCACCGCGGCCGGCACCATCACCAACGACACGGACGCGGTGAGCGACGTGCTGTGGCTGGAAGCCGAGAACAACACCAACTGGACCGACGCCGCGCCGCTGGCCAAAGACCGGGCCGAGTGGGAGGCGTCAGCCTAACCTGAACCTGCAAAGCAAAAAGGAATCACAATAATGGATATCAATCGTGCCAATCTGAGCGCGTTGTTCAAGACCTTCCAGACAGCCTGGCAGCAGGGCCTGGAGCAGCGTCCCGAGGACAACGCCGCGTTTGTGGCGACCGAGTTCCCGAGCTCGACCGCCAGTAACTTCTACGCCTGGATGGACAAGGTTCCCGGCTTCCGCAAGTGGGTCGGCGACCGGGTCTATGCCAACGTGACCGGGCAGCGTTTCGAGGTCGTCAACGAGGACTACGAGGACTCCGTGCGGCTGAGCGTGAACGACATCGAGGACGATCAGTACGGGGTCTACGCGCCGATCATCAGCATGATGGCGCAGAACTGGCTCGAGCTGAAGCGTGAGAAGACGATCGAGGTCTTCACCGCCAACAAGGGGACCTTCACCGGTTACGCCCTGGTCAGCGACAGCCATGACTACGGCGACTACGCGCTGGACAACAAGGCCACCGACGCTCTCAGCGCCACCTCATTCGAGGCGGCAATCGAAGCGGCGGCAGCCTGGCAGTTCTCGGACGGTACTCTGGTCAAGCCGCGCTGGACTCATCTGGTCGTGGGCGACAAGCTGCGCAATACCGCGTGGAACATCGTCGTCAACACCAAGATCCAGGACAGCAGCGCGACCATTGACAATCCGAACTCGGGCCGGGTCGCGCTGGCGGTCTGGCCGGAGTTGCAGGGCGACTACGACGACTACTGGTTCCTGGTGGACGCTTCGCGTCCGATCAAGCCGGTAGCGTTGCAGATCCGCAAGGAGGCCGCGCCGTTGATGGACACGGATCCAGCCCAGGTGGAACGGACCGGGTACGTGGACTTCCTGGGCAGCGGACGTCTGGCCGCGGCGCCGACGTTCCCGCACCTGGTGTACGGCGGCTTGGTGGCATAAGAGGGCCTGCCGGCCATAACATAACCGGGGCGCGTCCCGTGGGGCGCGCCCACCTTTACCTGGCAGGAAAAGAAAGGAGCGGACAATGTCCAACTACCTAACTGTACAGGAAGTGAAAGACCGCATGGACCGCACCGTGGCGGCGCTCTATAACGATGACGGTTCGCCGAATGACGACTGGATCGCCGACGACATCGAGACCGTCGAGGGCGTGATCAACGCGCACCTGGCCGTGCGCTACGCCACGCCGGTGCAAAGCGGCGCCGATCTGGGACTGCTGCGCGGGCTGGGGCTGGACCTGATTATGGAAGTGGCCTACCGGCGCAAGCCGTCGGCGAACGTGCCGGACGCGCTGCAACAGGCGGCGGACCGGGCGCGGCAGCTTCTGCAACAGATCGCCAAAGGCGAGTTGAGCCTGGGCGCGGCGGCCAACCCCGAAACCAAAAGCGCGGTGCAGGGAAGCATTGTGGTCGAAGGCAATGACCCGCAGATGACGCGCGAGAAATTGAAAGGGTTCTGATCATGGCGTTCGAATTCCGCAGTATCAGCGACATGGCCGGGGACGTGAAAACCGTCCTGGAAGCTATGACCGATGGCGGCGAGCCGGTGTTCAAGGACGTGCTGGTCTGCCGGCAGACCGCTTATGCCGAGCTGGCGCAGGTCATCGAGAACCAGGTGGCGACCCCGGCGGCGGCGATCGTGCCCGGCGCTTCGCAGCAGGCCAAACGCGGCGCCCGCAACAAGCGTGAAACGGTGTTCACCCTGTTCCTGATCGGCGGGTTCGACAGTGAGGCCGACGGGGCCGGCGGGAGCATCCAAGACCTGGCCGACAGCGTGACGGCGGAGTTTCTGCCGGCCGGCGACACGCCGAACACGCAGAAGGTCATCAACAACGTGATCTGGGAGCCGGAAGCCTGGCAGCCCGTGAGCGGCGAGCCGCACTGTCTGGTGGCGGCGGTCAGGCTGCGGGCGATTGACTTCCGGCGCGAACGATAGGAGGGCGACAAGATGTCAACAATAACGGCAGACCGGCAAGCTACGGACCTGTTCAGCCTGGGCAATAAGTTCAAGGCGCGCCAGAGCCTGAGCCGTGAAATGGACGACCTGGCCCGGCTGTTGAACTCGCTGGGTGACGTTTTTACCCAGACCGCGGTGAACGGCCGGACCCGGAGCAAGACGGTGTACGAGTACGTCGGGAGCGACCTGGCTACGGACCTGACGGTGAAGGTTGGCCAGGTGGTGAACAGCATCCTGCTGGACAGCGTGAGCCTGTTTTTCCGTAAGCAGCAGCCCGTGCGGCTCGAACTGGCCGGGCATAATCACGACGATAACGCCCACGCGGCCGCCGGTTCCGGCGAATTTGACGGGTTCGGTCTCGAGCTGAGCACTCTGATCGGGGCGAACGTGGGCGCTTTCGGAGCGCCGCAGAACAAGCCGTTCACCAACAGCGAGGCGTCGGCCCGCCAAGTGGGGCTGCGGCTGCGGTATATCGCGGGCCATGAGGATTTGCAGGAGAACGACGCGGATCATCTGACCGGTACGAGTTTTGAGGGGCTGGTGACGGCGCGCTGCGAGTATCTCGGCGAGCCGAGCCTGGATACCACGGGCTGGCTGCTCGAGAGCTACGTGGTCGCCGAGGACGACCAGGAATTTGACCGGCGGGTCATGCTGGCCTGCAAAACCCTGACCAGAACAACCGCCTGAGCAAGGAGAAGATATGATGAAAATCCTGCAGAAAATGATCGAGAACGCGATGCAGGCAGCCGCCCGGAACAATCAGGCGGCGGTGGTGCTCATCCGCCGGGACCAGCTTCAGCAATTGCTCGAAGACAGTCCGGGCGCGGATGGGGAGCAGCAGAAACAATTGACCGAGGCGATTCGTGAGGCCACGGCGGAACTCCGGGAACTGCTCGAGCAGATTCGCGACAATACCGCCGGCCCACGCTGGGCCAAGTAAGAAAGGAGATTGACAATGAGCCTGACAATGCTGAAAAACGGGCTGGACGTGTTCCTGGCTGAGGACCGGGCGGTCGGGCGGTTTCACTACGAAAGCAGCAGCGACCTGCCGGTGAAAGGCGCGTCGGTGGACTGGGTTGACGGCAGCTCGAACTGGTACGCCGATGAGACGGCGCTGTCGAAAGGCGTGCACGAGCGCTGCCAGATCACGGCGCGGCGGCCCGGGCGAAACTGGACCTGGGCGAGTTTGGCGCCGATCGAGACGCTCGGGTTCTACAGTCTGCAGCGAAACATCTCGATTGCCGGTACGGACGTGGCGTTCGGCTACTGGTACTACTTCTCGAACTGGGACTCGGAAGACAACTTCGGGCTGGACGATAGCGACCCGCTCAAGGACAATCTGAAGACCTGGGAAATCGAGTTCGTGGACAGCACGGCGCGGCAGGACTGGCTGTACAAGAAGAACGGGACCTGGCCGGAAGGGTTCAGCCCGCCCGCGGGCACGGGCGCCGGCGTCTACTACTGCCGGTCAATCGAGCTCGAGTACGAGCCGTACTATCATCCGGTGACCGGCGCGAAGTCGGACTATTACCGTCATTTCGCGGCGTTCTGGGAGGCGCCGAGCATTGGCGAGACGCAGCTTACGTGGGTCTACGACGCCTGGAGCTGAGCGTGAGCAAGAAGCTGACCCTGGGGCCCGGGTAGATACCCGGATCCCCCGGGGTTGGAGCAAGCAGGTCAAAGGGCATAATATTCACGCACCAGCTTCATGAACGCCGGCCATGAATAATTCTCTCGGCTTGGTTGGACAACTCCGCTCTGTGGGTCAATATAGCTGTGGGTATTTTTGACGCCAGAATTGCATATTACACTCGTGCGAACTTATGCAAAACGATGAGGAGAATGACCGATGAGCTGTGTCCAGGAACGACTTTGGCTGTGGGGACACGCCGCCGGCAGTCATAACAATGCGTACGACTTGCCGGGCCAGTCGCGGATGACCCCGATTGAAGGGGCGTTTTATCTGGGGATCCCGAACCTGATTATGGTGCGGTACCACGACCAGCCGCCGCTGCCGTTTCAACAATACGCAATCCCTTTCAAGGCGCTGAAAGACGTCGTCTGGTCCATTGTCGGCGCCGGCGGCGCTAACGCCGAGGAGGAAACGGCTGAGGTCTTCGGGCTTGTCGATCATCTCCCGAATATGACAGGGGTGATCATGGACGACTTTTTCCGAAAGCCCGAGAAAGCTGAAGATGTCGGCATGTTGTCGGTCGCGGAACTTGTGGCTATCCGCGAGCGTCTGGCAGCGTTGGCACGCAAGCTCGATCTTTGGGTGGTGCTGTACGCGCATCAACTCGAACTGCCGATCCGGGAACACCTCGAACTATGCGATAAGGTCACGCTTTGGACCTGGGAGGCGCCCGATCTCGCGGACCTCGAACGCAACTTCGATGCCGTCGAGAAGCTGGCGCCCTCGTGCGGCAAAGTCCTTGGCTGTTATATGTGGGATTACGGCAAGGGCCAGCCGATGCCGCTCGAGTTGATGCAACGGCAGTGTGAGACTGCCTTGGAATGGCTGCGCCAAGGCCGAATCGAGGGGATCATCTTTCTGGCCTCCTGCATCGGCGATCTGGGCCTGGAAACGGTTGAATGGACCCGCCGCTGGATTGCCCAAGTGGCCGGGCAAGAATTGTAGATATCCCCGCCATATCCCACCAAGTCATCAAACGCCCCTTACAAGCGAGAGCATTGAACGGAAGTTGGCAGGGCGCTTATTTGACCGGCGATTGGCGGCAGTCTTTCATCGGGGACGGGCTTGTGTTTCGGAGGCAGCCGGGGTATTTTCCTTTTATCACCAGTTAAGGCCCGTGGATGGAATCGGCAGGCGAAGCCGGTTCCGGCGAAGTTGCAGGCATAGCGTAAAAAGGAGGAGTGCGATGAACGTGTACGAAGCGATTGCCGCTCGCAAGAGTGTGCGCAAGTTCCAGGACAAGGACGTGCCCGAGGAGATCATTTCACGATTGCTCGAGGCCGCGCGGATAGCGCCGTCAGCGAGCAACCGGCAGGAATGGCGGTTCGTGGTGGTGCGCGACGCCGCGGCTCGCGAGCAACTGGCCCAGGCTGCCTGCGGGCAGAAGTTTGTGGGCGAGGCGCCGGTAATCATCGTGTGTTGCGCCGAGACCGACACCCACGAGATGGCGTGCGGGCAGGCGTGTTATCCGATTGACGTGGCGATTGCGATTGACCACATCACGCTCTGTGCGGTGGCTGAGGGTCTGGGCACGTGCTGGATCGGCGCGTTTCATGAGGACCCGGTGAAGGAAATTCTCGGCATTCCACCGCAGATTCGCGTGGTGGAGTTGCTCCCGGTAGGTTATCCGCAAGACCCGGCGCCCGTGGCGAAATCCCGGCTGGCGCTGGCGGAACTCGTTAAATACGAGCGTTGGTAATAATCGCCGGCTCAGGATTCGAGCTCGACTTCCTCGATGGTCGAGATCTTTTCCAGCTTGCCGTCTCTGATCCAGCAGACGCGGTCGGAGGAGTTGATCATCTTGGTATCGTGGGTGGCGCAGATAATGGTGACGCCGATTTCTTTCTGCAGGCTTTTGAGCAGAGCGATGATCTCCGTGCCGGTCTTGGTGTCGAGGTTGCCGGTCGGTTCATCGGCGAGCACCACTGAGGGGGTGTTGGCCAGGGCGCGGGCCACGGAAACGCGTTGCTGCTGGCCGCCGGACAGTTCGAAGGGCCGGTGGTCGCAACGTTCGCCCAGGCCGACGCGCTCGAGAATCGCGCGGGCGCGATCCCGGGCTTCATCCTTTTTGGCGCCCTGAAAGGTCATGGGCAGCATCACATTCTGCAGCGCGGTCATTACCGGAATAAGATTGAAGGTCTGGAAGATGTAGCCGATGCGGTTGCAGCGGAACCAGGCCTGCTTGCTTTCGGAAAGATCGAAGATGGATTCCCCTTCGAAGTAGACTTTGCCCTCGGTCGGCACGTCCAAAGCGCCGATCTGGTTGAACAGGGTGGTCTTACCGGAACCTGAAGGTCCCATGATGGCAAAGAACTCGCCGCGAATAATATCCAGCGTCACCCCCTGGAGGGCCCAGACCACCTCGTCGCCCAACTGGTAGCGTTTCTTGACGTTTTCGGCCTTGATGATGACGTCGCTGGCGATAAGAGGTGCTGTCTGCGTTGCCATTGTTGCTACTCTTTGCTGGTTGCCGGCCGTTTGATTTCCACTTGGATGATGCCGCGGCGCATGAGGTCGCAGGCGAACATGACCGTGGCTTCGCGCGCCTTGTCCGGGGTGAGCCGGTATTTCCTGTCCAGGCGCCGGGCAATTTCATGGAAATCGGTGTGATTATCAATCAGACCCCAGAAGAAACTGCCGCGCTCGTCGAGGTCCAGACGCAGTGGCTTGCGCATCCTGAGGGTTTGCGCAAAGAATTTGTCGAGCCGGCCCTTGGTTGGGCGCCGCCCCCGGATTTGGACGAGCCCGTGCGCGTCTTGACGCGCTTCGATCCCGGGGGCGACCAGGGGGACGGCGTCGAGCGGGTCCCTGTCCGGCGCGCCGAGGCCAGCCGGCAGCTTGTTCCGTATTTTGTTGCGTTTGCCGAACAACATGATCAGTATTCAGTGTTCAGTATTCAGTATTCAGTGTTCAGTGTTCTGTGGCTTCTGTGCCTTCGGTGTTTTGGTCCTTCAGGATTCAATGATCGAATTCGTCGGTGGTGAAATCCACGTCCTTGGGATATTCGGACCTGACGATCCGGCCGTCTTCAATCCACAGAATCCGGTCGGAGCGCTGGAGCATTTTCAGGTCGTGCGTGGCGGAGATGACGGTCACGCCAAGCGTTGTTTTAAGTTCGGCGAGCAGGTCAATAATGTCCGCGCCGGTTTTTGTATCGAGGTTGGCGGTCGGCTCGTCCGCCAGGATAATTTTCGGGCTGTTCGCCAAGGCCCTGGCAATGGCGCAACGCTGCTGCTGGCCGCCGGAGAGTTCATCCGGCTTGTGCAGGATACGGTCGCCCAGGCCGACCAATTCGAGCAAATGGATGCCGCGCTCACGGGCCTCATCGGTTTCCTTGCCGGCAAAACTCATCGAGAGCGTGACGTTTTCCAGGCAGGTCATCACATGGATAAGGTGATAGGTCTGGAAGATGTAGCCGATTTTGCGGCAGCGCAGCCAGGCCAGTTCGTTGTGATCGAGTTGGGCAATGTCAACCTGATCAATATAAACCTTGCCGCTGGTGGGCTTGACCAGGCCGCCGATCATGTTGAACAACGTGCTCTTGCCGGAACCCGATGGCCCCATGATCGAGAGGTACTCCCCACGCTGCACATCGAGGGTCGCGCCGCGCAATGCGTGCACCTCGATGCTGCCCATGACGTAGACCTTGCAAATGTCCACACCCCGGATGACGCAGGATTCTTCGGCATCAGGGGGCGGCTGAAAGAGCGCGTCAAATTTACTCTGATCAAGTTCCGGCATATTTCCAGTACTCCAGATGGTCAGTATTCAGTATTCAGTATTCAGTATTCAGTATTCAGTATTCAGTATTCCAGGTAGCGCCGGTATCTGACCGGCGATCCGGATCGCGAGACAGATTGACGCTTCGCTCTCGCCTGCGGCTCGCCTTGCGCCTTCGGCGCTGCTCTCGCGCTACAATAGAAGAACGACGAACTAAGAAGTTCTGAATTCTGAGCTTTTTATTCGTCATTTTGAGTTCTTCGGTTCCTTGTTCGGACTTCTGACTTCGTTTAGATGTTGGTTCTCAAGGCGTTTGCCGGCACCATTCGCGAGGCGATGCTGGCGGGGCAAATGGCCGCGACAAAGGACAGGATGACTCCCGCCGCCAGGCAGATGCCGGCGTAGCTCAGGATCGTCATGACCTCGAGGGATGCGAGCACCTGGTTGAAACCGTAGGTTATCCCATAGGCCAAAAGGCAGAAAAGAACCCCGAAGATACAGCCGGCAATCGAGCCCACCAGGCCCATCAGGGTGGATTCGATCAGGAACATGCGGCGGATGAATGCGGACAGGGCGCCGAGGCATTTCATGGTGCCGATTTCGCGGAACCGTTCCGTGACCGACATCAGCATCGAATTGCTGATACAGATGATAGTTACCAGCAAAGAAATCACGATGATCCACCAGCGCCGGAACTTGTTCTTGGCCTTTTCGGCTTTGAGCCGGGCAATTTCTTCGGGCTGTGGCTCGCGCTGGAGGGCCACGGTGGTCAGCCCCCCGGCGTTTTCGAGCCTGCCGGCGCGGGTATGGGCAACAATCTTATTCCGGGCGCCTTTCGCCAAAGTCAGCCAGTCAATTCCGGTGCTGGGGCCCTGCCCGATAACCAGCAGTACGTGGACGCCTTTACCGAGCTGATTATGCGGCACTTCGCGGACCAGGGCGGCCAGGCGGGGTTGGAGGGCCAAGTTCCCCTGTGGCCGCGGCCGCACGGAGTGCGACCCTCCAGCGCCCCAGGTGAAGCGCAGTTCGGCCGCCTTGCCCTCACGCAAATCCTCCAACAGTCGCAGTTCGGCTTCTGCGGGCGGGCCGAGGGCCACAACGCCGTAAGTCCGGTTCCGCGGCGGGCCGATTTCCGCGGCGAGGAAGTTAGCCATCCGCTTCACGCTTTGGCGCAGCTCTTCCTCCTCCGAGACGCTTTTCTTGATAATGTTGCTGGCAAGTATAGACATCAAAAAGGCGATGCCCAGCACTACGCCCATAACCGTGACGAGCGACCGGCCCAGGCGAATCCGAATGCCCTGCCATACGACCTCGAAGGCCATTGCCAAGGGCAACGTAACTTGTTCACTGATTGCCTGACGTTTTGCCATTCCGCTCCTTTGCCCTTGCAAACTCCAAAAAGTCTAAGAGTCTAACAGTCCGACCCTTCGACTCTTCGACCTTTCGACTTTTCGACCTTTAAAATGGTGCGCTTGACACAGCTTCCTTGATGAGTTTCATGGCGATGGTAGCCATACTGATCAGGCCCACACCGGTAAAGTAGCCTGCCAGAATGGTCGGCGCCATCCGCAGGAAGTTTTTTGCGCCGAATTTCTTCCGGAAATAGAATCTCCCCAGCATGCCCCCGATGATCTCGAGGACCATTACGTGGGGGAATTGCCCAAGCCCTCGGATGAAACCGTATATCAGCATGGTCGGCAACCCGAAAAAGGTGAGGACCGCGAAGCCGATCACCGTGAATGCGAAGCCGGTGCCCATCACCTTTGGATGCAGCGCCTTGCCAAATTCACTGTCCAAAATGGACTTCTTTCCTGCTTCCTCGCCTTCGACAACAAAGGTGGATGAAAACAGCAACACGGTGTTTTTCGAGGCATACTCCCAATGAACCTGGGCGTATGGATAGGCGTCGGAAGGGATCGGGTCGGCATACCAGATAAACGCCCAGAACAGCCCGGAGAGGACGAACAGGATTGGCAGCGCGACGAGGTCGGCCTTGATCAGGGACCGGAAGTTCACGCCGGTCAGCTCGTTCACGCGGAAGCTCTGGGCCATGTAGCCATAGTTTTCGATCGGAATCGGCGCCAGCCAGATGTCAATGCCTTTGGCGCCGGAAAGAATGAAGGAGGTCTCTTTGATGAACGGGATGTCCACAGACTGCCCGGCGATGCCCAGCAACCGGGCGTTGACGTAGCTGATGAACGGGTTGTACAGAAACACGAAAGCAATCATGAAAGGCAGCAGGTTCGGGTTCGGGATCAAGATGTAGCAAAGGACAACCACGGCGCTGGAGGCGACGACATAACCCGCCAGGGCCAGCCACATCGGATAGTCGCCGCGGCCTGGTGGAGGTGTCGCCCACAGGTCTTGCCGTGCCCCTTGTTCGCCTCTTTTCGCCTTGTATTCCCTGGACTTGCGAATCACGTCCCGGATTGTCGAGAACAGGCTGACCGCAGCGATGCCGACACCCGCGCCGATGCCGAAACTCAGCCAGAAGTCAATATTATTCGCAAAAGCGGTGTTGATGGTGTTCATCCCAGGCTGCCAATGGGTCAGCACGCCGGCGTGATGTAGGATCGGGTTCAAAACCAGCGTCAACACAATTGCCAGGAAAGTGCCGACCACGGCCCAGAATGGGATGACAAAGCCGATGCCGATGATGCCCAAGTCCAAAGCCACGCCCGTCGGCGTGGCCGGCAGCACACTTTCGGTCAAAGTGGTAGTATCCACAAATGGCTGAGGAATCAGGTAGATCGGCTTTTCCAGGAAAATCCCGGAAACCGCCGGGACGCCGACTTGCAAAATGCCGAAGCTGATGCCCACCACCACCCCGAGCGAGAACAGCCGCCATTTGCTGCCCTTTTTCTTTGTCGGTTGGACCTCATCGGGTTCTGACTTCTGCGGCATTGCCGCTTTTTGTGCCGGGCTTGTGCCGTCCGGCACAGATGCCCGCAACGCGGGTTCCGGGGGTTTTTCATCCATTTCCGCCAGGGCCATTGCGCCCTGCGCCGCAATTGGCGCGAAGGGGAAAGGAAGGTTCTCAATGTCCGAAGTCAAGCGGAAGAAGAAATAGCCCAGAGTGTACTTCTTGATCAATCCCACGATCGCCATGAAGGCGATCAGTGCGATCGGCGTGAGCCAGTCGGCGTGGAAGAAATTGCGTTCGAGCACCGCGTTGCTGTCGGGCTTAGGCACCCACCAGGTGGGGAAGTAGTTGGTCATACCCGCATCGCGGGCGGCCTCGCTGCTCACCAGGTAGGCGCGGTAGACCAGGTGGCCGAACGGCCCGCCCGGGAACATGGCATTAGCCGCGATCATCACGCCGGCGGCGTGCAGCAACACCACCAGTTCCTGTTTATTCATCGTCTTCATGGCCCGGCGGCTGATTTCCGCGAACAGGATCACCGTCACCCAGGTAGCGGCGGCTCCCAGGCTGCCGCCGGTCATCAGCCCCAGGTAGATACTGCCCGGCAGCATAATCAGCCCGCAGAAGAAGATCCCCGCCACCGTCGTCCAGCCGAAGCCGTGCTTGAATTCCGTCGGCGTATCGAGCAGGTTACGGTATTGCTCGAGTTCTTTATCAATTTTGCCGTTGGCCATAATAGTGAGTTCTTTCAGGTTATCGCGGGGGCCGGCGTTTGGGGGCTGAGGAGGGTGGTCATGTGTTCGCGGGCCTCATCAAACATCTCTTGTTTTTCTTCTTCGGTAACGGCGCGCCAGTGTAGGAAGTGTCGTCTTAGCAGGCGGACAAAGCGTCGGTTCAGGAATAGCCATTTTTCTCGAGTGCCGGAGATTCGTTCGAGGGTAATTGCGGGTACGTATTCGCCGGTTTCGAGGTCGATGGGGATGGTGATGGTGAGGCGCTGGGATACGCCGAGGTCAAATGGTTTAAGCCAGATGGTCACGCGGAGTTCGGGAATATATTCAGAAGTGGGAAGTCCAACTTTTTCCGATTTCGAAGACACGGAAGGAACGGCAGTGGGAGTTTCGGAGACGGCGAGTTCCGGGACGCCGGCGAAGAATGGTCCGCCGCCGCCCGCACCGTGATCAATAAAAAAACGTTCGAGGAACGACAGCACGGCGACGCGGTCGTGATGATTAAGGGTGAATGGCAGTTGAAAGCTCAGCCGGTCCGCATACTTCTGAGTTCCTTGTTCTTCAGTTCTGAGTTCTTCGGGTTCGGGCAGTCGCCAGCCCTGTTCCTCGGCGGTAGTGGCGATCTTGCGGGCGGTAAGTGCCGGCTGTAGTGAAGAGAGGAAGACGCAAGCGGCAATGGCCATGGAGACGTAGATGGTGGCCATGGAGGTAAAGGTCATGTTCAAGCCGCCGGTCCACTGCAGGGCGGTGAGGATACGGCCGGTGCCCTGGCTGAGCAAATAGCCCAGGACCGAGCCGACCACCGCATAGACAAAGGCTTCGGCAAAGAACATGAAGAAGATATAGCGCGGGGCAATGCCGACGGCGTTGTAGACGAAGATCTCGTCCTGCCGTTCATATACGGATCCTTTCATGGTGTTCAAGACGGTAAGCGCGGCGATAAAGAGGGGGATCAGCATGTCAACCAAGCCCACAAAACTGCTTTCCCGCGCCCGCCGGCCCCGGAACGAATAGCCGTCAAGGCCATAATAGGTCGAGCGGCCGCTTTGCTCGAGATAGTTGGTGATTCGCGCGCGGCTTTCCTTGTAGGGCATTGCCTCGGGGAAAACCACCGCAATCGAGTTCATTCTCTCAGAACCTCGCTCGGTCTTGACGGTCCAGCGGCCCAAAGGCGCCAGGAGCACCTTGGCCGCCTCAACAAGCTGATCGGAATCTTCCGCGATGATGGTCTGCCAGTCGGTTTTGTTGATGGTTTTAAGCGCCGTAACGTTAAACGGCAGCAGCGATTTGCCATCCAAGTCCTGGACGGCGCGCAGCGAGTTCGCGTCGAAGATGCCGTGGATCACCGCTTCCTGGCCGTTGAGTTTCAGCCCCACCTCGCCGTCGTTGACCATTGCCGGGGTGATCCCCAGCCGGCTGGCGGTGTCTGAACTGATCATGATCGGCACGGGGCCTTTCCGGGACAATTCGTCATGGGCTTTGGTGAACCAGCCTTTCTTGGTCAAGAACTTGATCGCCCCGGCCAGCGGCTCCTCCGCACCCATCCGCAGGATGCTGTGAAGTTTTTCGCTGCGCATTTTTTGCTCCCCGCCGACTTCGGCGCGGTAATCCAGGGTAATCTGCGGGTAGAAGCGTTCCCGGGTGAGCCAGTCTTCACTGCCGATAGCAATGTAGCGGGGAACGACGCTGAACTCATTGCCATACCTGGTTTGCAGCGCGAAAAAGGTTGTCTCACGCTCCACCGGTTTGAATTTCTCGTTTTTAACGAGAAAGCCGTTGAACGGCGCTTTGCCGATGGCCACTTCGGTGTCAACCAGGTCGCTTTGCACCGAGGTGAAACAGATCATCACGAAAGTGAGGAGGACCAAGGTGGCGCAGGTCAAGCCGGTGCGGAGGCGTCGGCGGTGCATGTTATTCAGCCCCAGCAGGAACGCCGTGGCCAGCACCCCCAGCTTGTTCACCTCCGCGGCCTTCACCCGGCCACGCCGGCGGCGAACCTCATCAAGATTCTCCTGAAACTTGCTCGAGAACAAAACTGTTATCCCGGCGGACACCAGCATGATGACAAAGCCCAGAAGGATCATCAAGCTGCTCCGGATCATCGCAAAGGCCGGGTGCAGGAACCGCAACAGGCCGAAGACAACCAGAAAGATAATCAGATTCGCGGTCAGTTGTTTGCGGATATCGGCAAAACCGAAAACCAGCTTTTCAAAGAAGAAGACGAAGGGAACCAGCAGCCCGAGATACCAGAGGATGCCCCAGATAGCCTCGAAGATATTGCCGCGCAAGACCGGATGGTTCAACATGGCGTAGGTCGCCGCGTCCCGCGCGCGAAGGGTGGTGCTTCGTTTGGCCAGTTTTTTGCTGGCGGCTGCTTGCAGCGAGTCCAGACTGCGCTGCTGGAATGCCTGGGCGCGCTCATCGGCCATGTGGTAGTCCCGCTGGTTTTGCACGATCAGGCGCTTGCCATTGACGTGAATCATGGAACAGGCAATCTTGCGCGGCACGTCCAGCAAGAACGGATGATCAGCGGCCAAATAGCCGGGCCCAGAGATCTCGCGGCCCATGTTCACGTCCTTGGCCTTCATTTCCTTCAGTTTGTCAATCTCGGCCATGCTTGTGCCCAGCATGAACGCCCGCGTTTGTTGCACAAACTCATTGCCCGGCGCCCCGGCTTTCAACAGCGCGAAGAACCGTTCATCCGGCTTAATGAAGCTCGTATTGATCCCGGCATCGCTAAAGGTGTTGGTGCTGGCAAAAGCTACCAGCCCGCGCCGCCGGATGAAAGTGACCCCGGCGTATGACTTGAGGGTCTGCGGATTGGTCAGGTCCAGCAGACTGACCGGCGTGGCCCGGTAGAGGACCAAATTGACCGGGTGAGTGGTCTGCTCGGGCCGCAGTCGCATGGATTTGTAGATGGACTGCGCGGCGGTGCCCTGGTCTTTGATATAGTTAATGATCCCGTTGGCGCCATAGGTCGCCGCGTCCGGGGAATATTCATAGGGATTTTGGGTGAACGGGGCGGTGCAGTAGGGATAGTCATATTTGCCGTAGGCATCGGTGAAGAACACCAGGCGGGAAAAATATCCCGCCGCGACGGGCCAGCCTTTGCAGCCCACCAGCGCGCCGGTCTTCGGGTAGTTGGGAATGATGGACGCCCCCACGTTAGCCACGTACACGGACCCGTAAAAGTGAGGGATTGCCCCCCGCGTCCGGGTCTGGCGGAAAACGCCGTTGCCATGAGCTGCCGAGAGCACCGCGTCACCAAGTACTTGCAACGAATTCTTCAGGCTCTCAGTGTGGCGCATATATGGCAGTTCGCACGGGTAGAAATAGTTGCGGTAACTGCCGCCACGGCCGGGACAGACCAGACTGAACGCGGGATAGGAAAAATGACACCAGATGCGGCTTTCCAGGGGAATGGCATTGGTCTTGGCCTGCATCTGGGAGATGTGCTCGCTGTGCTTGCCAAGCAGAATCTCGCAGTCAAACTCAGACTTCTGCCCTGTTTCTTCCTTGTTCTTCGGTTCTGCCTTCTTCAGTTCGCTGGAGGGTCGCACTCCGTGCGACCGCGGCCACACGGGAGTGTGGCCCTCCAAGTTTTTCGCTTCTGCCTTCTTCAGTTTCTGGACCGAAGCGAGCAAATGGTTCTTGAATACGGCCAGATGTCCTCCCTTATCATCAAATCCTGCGCCCATGGAGAAGCTGAGAATTTCTTTGTCCGGCGCGTCCGCCACGGGAACCAATTCCGGCG
>SDBT01009873.1_pt1 | contig 15452 bp, 15 predicted proteins | sample 2277101 | NCBI WGS metagenome assembly SDBT01 (sample SAMN10404973, study PRJNA504765) | marine sediment metagenome | isolation source: marine sediment core GS10_PC15, 103 cmbsf | place: Arctic Ocean: Southern Knipovich Ridge | collected 2010 | reverse complement strand
AATCGGATCAAATGGCTCATCTTCATGCGTAGTCAAAATGTTATCTTTCCAAAGTTCTGAAAAAACGCGCACGCCTCCCCAAAATAATTTTCTGCCATCCGCCCACGATTTAATCAAATCTTGGCGATTGGGATAGTCAGCGTAAAAAGAACGAGCCGCATAAAAAAGACCACGCTTTGCAATATTCGGAATAAAATGCTGGCTCAATTGCCAATAGCGATACAGGGACACATAATCAACATAGAGGGGATACCCACAAAAAAGCTCATCTGAACCTTCCCCCAATAACAGCACTTTTACGCCAGCATCTCGTGCCTGCTTGCTCACAAAATATAGGGGAATACACACTGAATCGCCCAAAGGTTCATCTTGGTGATAAACCATTTTTTCAAAAAATGAAAAAGCGTCATGTTCAGTTAAAATAAGTTCATGATGATTGGTACCAAATTTTTTTGCCACTTTTCGCGCCCATACACGCTCTTCATGTGGATCACCCTCAAATGCAACGGTAAAAGTACTCAGCTGCTTTTGATATCGTGCCATAAGCGCAACAATAAGACTCGAATCCAACCCTCCAGATAAAAGAGCACCAACGGGGACATCGGCTACTAAGCGCTTATGCACTGCATCATCCAATAAAGAACGAACCCTGTTCACACAAAATGATTTCTTTAGTCGATCCTTTTCAGAAACCTTTTCAGCATACGAAAGAGGATCATACCATTGTGTAAACGAGATATCTTGCGAGCTCTTGTAACATGCATAAAAACCAGCTGGAAGTTTGTACACCCCCTCAAACAATGTCATGGGAGCAGGCGTTGCCAGATAGGTGAGATAATGAGAAAGACCTCGCGCAGAGATACGTTCAGCAATCCAAGGCATCTTCCATAATGCTTTAATTTCAGAAGCAAAACTGAGCATGTCGCCTTGTAATGAAAAATAAATTGGTTTAATGCCCATGCGATCACGAAACAAATACACAGCTTCAGATTGACGATCATAGATAGCACCGGCAAACATACCATCAAACCGTTTAAGACAGGAAATCCCCCACGCTTTATAGGCATTGAGCAATACTTCCGTATCACTTTTAGAATGAAAAGAATATCCCAACCCAACAAGTTCTTTTTTTAATACGTGGTAGTTATAGAGCTCTCCATTAAAAACAATAATTACGTGTTGCGCTTGATCCATCATTGGTTGCGCCCCCGCTTTAGATAGATCCCTGATGCTCAGTCGACGGGAAACAAGCGCACTCTTATAATCATGCGAACGCCAGACGCCCTCATCATCCGGGCCACGATGCGCAAGTACTTCTGAAAGAGTATGTAGAATTGCATCGTCTATGATAGTATCATGAGCTGTCTTGTATCCTGCAAATCCGCACATACCTATTCCTTTGTAGTCGCAAGCTTCTTTCTTAAGGATGCATGCTTCCATCGGAGGGTAAAGAGTGATCCAAGCATCCGAAATCCTGAACGAAGCTTTAATTTACTATCTGTTTGATCGTGCCACACTGTTGGCCACTCTCGAATTGAAAAACCAAAAAGCTTACACAAGTAGAGTAATTCCACATCAAATGCCCACTGCTTCACACTCAAATACGGCGTTATTTTTTCAATTACTTTTCGCTTAAAAAGTTTAGCGCCACATTGATAATCTTTGAATCGCAAACCAAGCAAAAGCCATACTAGCGGCTGATAGATAAAACGGCGCCCCCATGCTTTAATCGCAGGACGAGGTGGATACACCTTTGACTCTTTCATGTAGCGGCTCGCAATAATACCATCATAACCATCTATATTCTGGATCAGTTCATAAAAATATTCTGGCCGCGTTGCCATATCAGCATCAACAAAGCCAATAAGCTCAGCTTCAGTCTTCAGGGATTCTTCAAATCCTTTTTTAATGGCAAGCCCTTTTCCCGCCTCCTTTAAATCGATAATAAGCATGCTTCCTTTATGCTCCCGCTCTTTTACCACCGAAAGAGTTTTGTCTGTGCAACCATTTAAAACAATACTAAAAATTACCGTGATTTCTTTTTTTTCAGAAAAAAACGTAAAATACGCATCGAGCATTTTACCAATACGACGTTCTTCATTATGGGCAGGAATTACAATAGCAACTTTCATTGGCGAACCCGTAATACCCACCATGCTCGCACGCACATCCACAATAAAAACCAGACTTCTTTAAAGCGACTAATGTTGGTTTTTCCATACGCTCTGCGCTTATAATGGATAGGCACATCAATAATTTTTAATTTTAGTTTTGCCGCACCAAATAATAAATCAAAATCGCCAAACGGATCAGAGAGCCCCAGCTCTTTTCGCTGTAAAGCAATACGTTCGTAATCTTTTTTCCAAAATACTTTTGTACCACACAAAGTATCAGTAACTTTTTGACCAGTTATCCATGAAACAAGCACCCCAAAAAATCGATTAGCTATCCAGGCAAGATATCCCATCGCTCCTGACTCCATCCCATAAATCAATCGAGATCCATTAATGCAATCGCCTTTTTTTGTAATAAGAGATTCATAAAATTTGGGAAGTTCTTCGGGAGCCACCGTTAAATCTGCATCCAGAATCATTAAAATATCTCCTGTTGCATGGGCAAATCCTTTACGAACCGCATCGCCCTTTCCCACGCCATCTTGCGTAAACCAACGAATTTTTTTTTCTGGATAAAAAGACACAACTCGTTTAATTTCTTCAAGCGTCCCATCTGAAGAATTTCCCTCAATAAAAATAATTTCGGTTTGATCGCCCATTTCAGGACACCGCTTAATTGCGCTTTCTATATTACCTTTTTCATTGCGACAGGGAATTATTATTGATACTGTCTGCTTCATATCACTCTTACTATTACTCTTGCACCAAAAAAATTTATTGTTACTCTTATTTTCGCACACCAATTATAGCCAAGGAGTTTGTTATGCACAACTGGACTTTTAACATACATACCTATCCCCCTTTTATTTCATTCTACTGGCTTGAAGAAGATGATGAAGCCGAATGGCTCGAAGAAGAGTACGAAGATTATGATGATGAAGAACTATCTGAGCCTGATAATAAATCTGAAGAAAACACAGACATAAGCGATGCTGATTTTTAAGTCGCACGAAGCACTTGAACATATCAAGCGATATCTTCCTCAAAATCCTATTATCCTTGAAGCAGGATCTTTTACTGGAGTTGATACTATTCGCATGGGCTACATGTGGCCTGCAAGCCATATTCATGCATTCGAACCAGTGCCTGAATTGTTTAAAAAACTTAAACAACGTACGTCCGCATATGAAAATATTACCTGTTATCAATACGCATTAAGTAATCATGATGACTCAGCTATATTTTATGTTTCTGAAAAACCGAATAAGCCAAATATTCCATCCCAAGCAGGCTCGCTTTTGCAGCCAAAAGAACGCCTCAAATATTCCCCGCTCACCTTTCCCCGCACGATTACCGTACCAACCATTACGCTCGATACTTGGGCAACCACGTATCACGTTAGTCATATCAATATGCTTTGGCTTGATATACAGGGACATGAGCTTGCCGTCTTACAAGCATCAATACAAATACTCAAAACGGTAAAAGTTATTTACACCGAAGTAAGCTTCATCGAAAGCTACCAAGATCAGCCGCAAGTAGATGAAGTAACACAATGGCTACAAAAACATGATTTTACTTGTGTAGGCCAAGATTACGAAAATCAAACTGATCATTTTTTTGGCAATAGATTGTTTGTGAAAGAAACTAAATAATACCCTCACTAAAAGCCTTTTTGATATTTTGCTTTAATTCTTTGATTGTTCCTTTTGAATCATCTCTGAACGGTGTTTCAATTGTGCTATAGCGTGGCAACCTTCTTATGCGCTGATCAGCTTCTAATTGCCTAGCTCTAGAGACTTTATGATCATTGATATCATTTGCAACATTCCAAACTAATAATACTTGAGGAATAAATTTAACATGTTCACGCGCCATTTCTGCCATAGGGAACATAACAGCATTATCATTTATCCCCCAAAAGTTCCCTCTATCCATCAAATCTTCTTTTTTTATCAATTTAAAAAGACCCGCATAAAAAGTACGCAGATGAGACAAATTATGCGGATATTCTCTAAAAGCATTCCGTGAAGTATATTCTTTTGGTATTTCGCAACACCATCCTTGTCTCCCCTCTGGCCACGAAACAAACTGACCATAAGTAAGCCATATAGGATTTTTCTGGTATGTTTCATTTAAAAAATCAAATACGATGTCTCGAGATAACCAATCATCTCCATCTACGATACAAACAATAGCAGGATCTGGAATAAGTTGGATAGCCCGGTAATGATTTGCCAGGCCCCCCCACCGTTGTTTGTTGCGAATAATAGTAATACGATCTGAAACGCCATGTGCTTTCGTCCATTCTTCAACTAAATCCGCTGTCCCATCCGTAGAGCAATCATCTATATATAAAACGTGATAGTTAAAATATCTTTGACTAAATATAGAACGAAGATTTTTTTCATACCAATCTTTATTATTATAACTCGCCGTCACCACTACAATTGTTTTTTCAATATAAATTTTTTCATTACGAGCATCTGCTTGCTTGCCAAATAACACAGCAGCCAAATAAAATAACAAAAATCGTTTCATTACTAGTTTCCTACTAATACCATGACCTCACAGTAAATATACTTAAATAATAGAACGCCATAGACTACCATTTTTAAGTTTCAAAGCAAATGAGCACATCATTCTAAATCGGATGTGAAATTGTTATTGCGTTTAATACGCAATCTATTGACACATTTGAAAAAATAAACATTAAAACATTTCTATTGCGAACAAAATGGACGAATAATTAAAATCACATAGATACGTTGTTTGCTAAATTTATGATTAGAGAGTAGTTTCTACTGATCCAAATATCGTATTCTGAGGAGCTAAAATGAAGCAACCAGCTTACATAGTTATATTATCATTATTAGTTTTTTGTATAGCTTTATCTATCAATGTTGAAGCAAATCATTTCGATTTATTTGAGCGTAAAAACATTGTAGTATTAGGTGGTACAGGATATTTGGGCCGTGCGATTACAGAGGAAGTGTTAAAGTATAATCCAACCAGCGTTATCATATTTAGCCGAGATGAAGTTAAGCATTTTCATTGCTCAAAATTATTTGGCGATAATCCAAAGTTGCATATGGTTATTGGCGACATACGAGATTATGATAGCTTGCTTCAGGTAACCAAAAATGCGGACATTGTCTTTCATGCAGCAGCACTAAAGCGTATGGATGCACTAGAAAGCAATGTACTGGAAGCAATCAAAACTAATGTTTTAGCGTCAATGAATGTATTTAATGCGTGTGTAAACAATAATGTTGGTCAAGTTCTTTTTGTATCTACTGATAAAGCATCTTCTCCTATTAATGCTTATGGCGCGTGCAAGTTTGTAAGTGAGAAAATTTTTACTAATTATAATCGCCGTAACATTAAAACTAAGTTTGTTGTCACCAGATTTGGCAATATTTTGGAAAGCACCGGCTCAGTCATTCCGGTATTTGTAGACAGAATAAAAGCAGGTCAAGATATTCCCTTAACCGACAAACAAATGACACGATTTATTATTTGCAAACGAGAAGCCTCCGAACTGATGTGTGACGCATTGCGGTATAGTGTAGGAGGCGAAATAGTAACTAAGCGACTGCCTGCAATGAAAATAATCGATTTAATTGAAACATTAAAATCATACTTTAATGCTTCAAATCCTATATCAATTATAGGATTGCGACCAGGAGAAAAATTGCATGAAGTACTGGTTAATGCTTCGGAGATGAGACGTACATATGAACATAATAATTATTTGATTGTGCGTCCATCTACCATTAGTTTAGATGTTGATGATAATAACAATTTACCACTTTACATGAAACATGGAAAATATTTGGGAGATGGACCTTTAACTGATTATAGTTCTGATCAGGAAGTAGTATCCCAAGAAAAGCTTTTGAATCTATTCATAACAAGAAGCTTTATACATTCAAAGTTTCAATAGAAATAGTAAGGATTATAATCATGAAAAAAATATTACTGCTCTACTTATTAAGCATCTCTATGACTAATGCAAACTCAAAAACTATTTTGGTATTTGGTGGAAAAAATGGATGGATTGGGCAAAAAATAGTGAAATTGCTCAAGGAAATGGGCCATACTCCTCTATGCGCTCAATCTCGTTTAGAAAATAGGCAGCATATTATTGATGAAATTAAGCATACAAATCCGGATGCGATTATTAATGCAGCAGGCATAATAGGTAATCCTAATGTTGATTGGTGTGAAGAGCATCGGCAAGAAACGATACGCACCAATGTTATCGGCACATTAAATCTTGCGGATATTGCTTTTATGCATAGGCTGCATCTTACTAATATTAGCACCGGATGTATTTACGAGTATGATGATGCTCATTCAATGGGAAGTGGGATTGGTTTTACTGAAGAGGAAAAGCCGAATTTTGACGGTTCATTTTATTCCCGTACTAAAATACAGATGGAGTCTCTTTTATTAGAATATCCTAATGTTCTTAATTTACGTGTTAAGATGCCACTTTCGGTTGAACTGAATAGAGGTTTTGTGGGCAAAATTGCTCGATATACAAAATTGATTAATGTCCCTAATTCTTTATGCGTTTTAGATGATCTATTGCCGATCGCTGTTGATATGACGCTCAAGGAAGTAAAAGGAAATTTCAATTTTGTAAACCCGGGGGCACTATCCCACAATCAAGTAATGGATTTATATATCAAATATATCGACCCTAATCATACATATGAAAATTTTACACTTGAGGAGCAAGATAAAATTCTCAAAGCACGTCGTGCCAACGCAGAATTAAGTGCTGAAAAGCTCTTGCGTTTGTATCCTGACATTCCTCATATTAGCATAGCACTAGAACGATTATTGAAGAAAATCGGGACAATACCCAAGAGATAATACTTTTTTATTCCTTAAGAAATTTGAATATCTACAAAACTTGTTTTTCATTGCGTCGATAATGTTTCGATAATGCTAAGTAATTGTTGGGCAGATATCTGATCAGACATATTCTGGCATATCCATTTGCGAGGGCTAAAAAACTTAGATATTTCCCCATATTTTTTTAATAAAAACTCAAAATCATTCATTGTTTTCCAGGTTTTTCCTGTGAATTTAGTTAAATATGGGCAACTTGAAACAATCGAATATGTTCTACCTCTATATGTAAGCGAGCCTGGATCAAAATTTAATGTTGGTACGTCCATAGCCCATGCTTCCGCTAAAGCTATCCCTTGAGATTCTGATCTTGTTATGAAAACTGCAAATTGTGATTGATCTAATAGCTTTTTGTATGTTTCCTGATTATATGATCCATAACGTATACGCACAGGATCGTATCCATAATGGCGCAGCACGTATTCCACTTGGTCGCAAAAAGGTTTTGATTCTGTTTTCCAATAAATAAGAACTTTATTTTTATTTTTTTGAGTTGACTGCCAGTAATTGGTATCTACTCCCGCAAACCAACAGCGAAGACGCTCCTTTAAAGATGGAGCGTCTTCTTCGTAAGCAACTTGAATCCAATATGAGGGTACAAGGCATGCATCAAGTTCATTGCGCACGAGTAAATAATTAAATTCTTTGGGACTATTCATGATATTGGGCCCTCCAATTAAGTAGGAAATCTTTCCAGAGGCCTTCCATTGCATCGCGGTTTGTAGGTTATTAATACCAGATAGTACTACAACCGCGTCTCCTACTTGATTTGCTGGGGGGTTAACATTAAACGGAAAGCCTATAGATGAAAGCCCGCTTATCAAGCTTTGTCTTACGAAAAAAGGCCCGGAGTGTGAGGGCATAGCATCACCAAGAACAGTTAGTTTTTTGAAGGAATACGCATTGGCAAGAGGGGCAATGAGGAATAGAAAAAGGACCGAATTCTTTTTCATGAAAAACCTCATTATTTTTGAACAATATTTGTTCCATAAATTTCATACGAATTTAAATGACCACCAAAATGGTGAAGAGGCTGAGCAAAACAGAACTTATAATGCAAGTGCATTCCGTCGAATACAGTTTTATGATGCTCGAAGTTATGTTGTGTTCCCCATCTATTCAATTGGCCGGTAAGGCAAACTGAAGTTGCATGGAAAAATTTTTTATTTATAACCATCAATTGGACAGTTTTGGGGGTTTCTGAAAGAGCAAAGGCTGAGACAAAAAGATCTGCCTTAATATCAATATCCGGTAGAAAAAATACTGGCACTAAATGAATTGCTCCTGGTTTAAAATACTTCGGGACTTCATTGTGAATAATTACTTCGGTATTTGTTAGAGTTGATCGCAAGTAGAAACTTTGAATTGCAAGATACTCGGGCAAATCAAATAGGACATAGGTTGTTTCAGGCTTGATCTTTTTTGCAACACGCGCTAAACATCCATAGCCTCCGCCGAGCTCCACAATAGTTTGAACGTTTTCAAAGTTATTTCGTTCGAGCAGTTTTACAAAAAAGAAAAGTTGACCCAGCGTATTTATCGAACAATTAAACTCTTTACATCGAAAAGAAAGACCTCCAAATTGTGTATCTTGAAATGATTGAATGAGTTTTCGGGTTGAGTCTTTGATGCAATATTGCAAGTATATCACTTCATAATCTTGGGTTTTCGACCATTCATTTCGGACCATAGGACCTGCTATGGGAGAGCGAAGCAAAAAATTAGGATCCTCTTTGCCATTTATTAGATCAGCCATGCTTTTCTTCTGTTTTTTCCAATATGGATGCATATAGTTGGCTTCTAATTTTGAATCTTGACTATTAAACTTTTGGGAAAGAAATCGATATTCCTGTTGCATTGCTTTCCATTGATCCGAAAAAGATGCAGGCTTAATAGAAAAATATGATAATAAAAGTAGTGAATATAAATATTTATTCATGGGACTGCCTTTTACTAAAAGCCTTTCTTAGGGGAATATTGATAAATTTCATCTACTCCAATTGTTTTTAAAAATACGAAGCCTTTATTCTCTAAAAATTGTCTTATTTTCCCATCTTTGTGATGTACTTCGACACATATTACATCAATTGAGAAGGTATCAAAGTTTATGGACTTTAATATATCTAACTCGCCGCCTTCAGTATCGATGCTGAGGAAATCAATGTGATTGATGCTATGTTTTTTTAGTAGGCCATTGAGCCTATAGCAGTTTACATCAATAATCTCATATGTACTGTTGTAAGGGGCAATTTCTTTTTTGAGTACATCAATTCGATTTGAATCGTACTTTTCAATTAAGCCACTCAGGCCTACTCCGTATCCATGAATCAGAAAAAATTTGCTTATTCCAACAAAATCAGAAATGCATCCGTTGATACAAATACAATTTCTATTTTCTTTTAGTTTCGGAAAAAGGGTAGGATTGGGCTCTGCACAAATACCCGTCCATCCTAAGTATTTTTCAAAAAAGTAAGTATTACTAAATCGAATTCCATCTAACGCACCAAACTCAACAAAGACCCCATTTGTTTTGTTGTAAAAAATATTTTCATACAAATACCTATCTTGTTCGTACTGGCCATAAAACGTATATCCAGACAAGTTGGCAGCGATGGTTAGAAATAATATTACAATTTTTTTCATTAAGGGCTTTTTTGTATTTAGGCTGGTAGGCTGTTAATTAATCTTACATCTTGTTGATCTTTTGGCTCATTTCGTTTTGTTTTCATTTTCTTTAGTATGTTAAGCGATGCAAATTTAAGACCTTTATAATAAAAATAGTTTTCTGGGTTGAAAATAATGTCGTCTTTATTTGTGCTGTGATAGCTAATTTCATCGTTATGGCTACCAATAAGTGGATTTGATATATTAGCTATCAGTGCATCATATCCATGGTGCAAAACATCTAAATCTCTACAGTCTCGGAGATCATATGCGGAAAGAATGGCGCTGCTATCAATACAAAGGCATTCGGAATCGATATTGTTGTTTCTTATCCATTGTCTATATGCACCAAAAAGTCTTTCAAAGGTTTGTTGTTTGCCAAGCTTGGCGTAATTTATAAAGTGTATGCTATTTCTATTAAAGACTGCCTGCGCAATGCGAATAGTCTCTGCATGGGTATCATTGATATGTACTGAATCATGCCCAATTCCAAAAAGACTTCTTATTTGATTTTTACAAGGTCTTATTTGATTTGGGTTGTTGCATTCGAATAAAAATATTCGCGTAGGTCCTTGTCTGTTGGCAGGATAGCAACAAGGTGCTTTTAGTCGCGCTCCATGAAAATTGTTTTCGAAATTTCCTATAAATGGTTCCCCATCATAGAGACATCTCATAAAGTTTACGCTTCCTACGGAAGAGTTTATATGAATTTCTTTTTTATACACAATTTTGCCATATGATCTTAAAATATTTTCCACTTCAGCTTGTCTGCCTACAGCTGCGGGAAACACCGTTAGGATATAGGTATTTGGCTTTAATATGCAATAGGCTAGAGCCATATCATCAAGATATTTTTCTGATAGTCCGGTGCGAACAAAATCTCTTTTATTTCGAAACATATTAGCAGTAGCTTCATAGCCTCCTCTATTTGGAAAGAGTTCACAAACTACCGGTTTGCCATACAACAATGCTGCAGCAACCCTATGGGCGCCATCTATTAACGATTTATCATTGCCGATTGGAACTACAGACATTTCAGAATCGATGCCGCGTTCTTTTATGGAAGCAAGGACCCTCTGAAATGTTTGCGTGTAACTTTCTATGCCATTTTTTGAGACATATTCTTTCGCGCAATAGTAATGAAAAATATCTGGAGGACACGATTCTCTTTGGTTATTCCAAACCTGCAAATGTTCAGAGTAGAGACGAAGTGCCCAATTGCACTGAACGCCAAGATCATGATAGCGAGCATATATGTACTTTGCCATCACATCAAAACGCATTGGCGTAATTAATGCGATAGGTTCAAGAACGATGCGTTGAGTGATTTCTGCGATGGTATTGTTCACTAAAAATAATAAAGTCAGAGTAAGAGTTTTGTAAAACTTCATAACTATTGTTCCTTTATTATAATTCTAATACGTGAATAAAATTGTTTATAAACCAGTCAGATGAGAATTTTTGTGCAAGGTTGCTTTTGAGATACAATTTTATGTTCTCAAGGTATTGCTTATATTCGTCTTCACTCATATTTTTGATGTAATCATATACTTCTTGAAATGATGCAAACTCTCGCCGATCAATAAAACAGTTTTTTGGTACGTAATCCGTGATGTTATTTGCGCCCCAATAAATAGGCACGCATCCTGCCACAAAACAGTCGAATATTTTTTCGGTCACATACCCCGGTAAATTTTTGGTGTTTTCGTAACAAATATTGAATTTGTATTTACTTAAACAATTGATTTTGTTGAAAATATATCCTTTATAATTGCAATATCCTGTTTTTTCCCATCCTATACCATATAGATCAAATTCATTGGCATTCCGCTTTTCAAAAAAATCAATGACAGCTTTTCGTTCAGAATACAGTTGATTGCTATGCGGTCTTTGCTTGTTGCATGCAAAGAGCGAGCAAAGCTTTTTTTGTTTAAAAGGGACAACGGAATCAATCATAGACAATATTGGTTGGGGATAGTGAAACTTATAATATTTTTTATTGTCTACAAGTCTATCATCCCAGGTAAATACTTTTCCGAACATTTGATGCAGCTCGCTAGAAAAGAGATAGGATCGGTCAGATGCTGGGGGCTCCCATAAAAAAAGAATACGCTTTTCTAAAGGAAAGCGTTTTAAATCTTCTAGATTTCCCGATAAATCAAAAAAAATAATGTATTCAGGGTTATGTAAGTGTTTAAAAGAGGCCCCTTGCTGTAGAGAATAGCCAAGCTTTTGGAGCGCATCGCGCAATCGATAGCAAGTAACCTGCCCATTGCCAATCTTTACATTTGTATCAAAAATATTTCCAAATGCTCCTGGGGTGATATGAATTAATTTTCCCAAGCATGGATTAAACAAAACCAGTAGTACGAACAGCTGTTTTTTAATGAACACAAGATCTCCTTTTTATTTTGATTATTTCGTAATATATGCTTGAAAAAAAGATTTGTATACCGTCTCAATAATGTTATTTATTGAGTGTCATTTTATTATAAACGGAAACAAGGAGAAGTAATGTTATATTATTTAGATAAGAGTTCTATTGCTTTGGCGGCATTATTATTCTCTGTAAATTGCATTGCCGATTTAGGAAAAGATAATCACTCATTTCCGCTTTTAAAATTCCAGCAAACAATCCCAACCTTAACAAGAATCAGAGAAATTATAGAAAGCAAACAGAAAGGGATGTATCTCAGATTTGGAGATGGAGACGTAAATTTAGCGGAATGTGTATATGATATGTATCAAGTTCCACGAGCAGATCTTGCACATGAAATGCGTGAGGCATTTGCATTAAATGGGCCTACTATCCTAAAAACGCTTCCTCTTTATTGTGCTGAATTGAATGGTTTAGAAGAGGGAATGTTTCCGGAAAATTGTGAAACAGATTTACCATGGTGTACCCAAATTATTAATAGGTCTCAAAAATTTTGGCAAGAGCCTATTATAGATGTTTATTCGCATGCTGCGCTGCGCTTCGCCGCTGTGCAGTATCCTGAGAAGTGTTTGGAGTTTTTACAATTTCTGAAAAAACAAAACTGTTGCCTATTGGTTGGTAATAAAAACATTTCAAAGTCTGTTTGTGAAAGCCTTTTCGGAGTTAAATGTAAGTTTGTTCCTACGCCAGATAGGAACTCATATAGTGAAATTGATCGCATTGAAAGGGATTGTCTCGACATTTTAGCAGATGAAAAAGGATACAAAGTTGTGATTGTTTCTATGGGATGTTCTGGAAGGGTATTAGAAAAAAGGTTATGGAAAAAGGTAGATAACATTTTTTTATTTGATTTTGGTAGTTTAATGGATGCATTATGCGGATGGCCAACCCGAGATTGGATTGAAAATACAAGAAATAAATCAGCAATTGATAATATAATTCGTAAAACCTTGAATTAATTTGTTAAAGGAATTTTAGAATGATCAATAAATATTTTTATATACTTTTTTTAAGTGTAATTTCGCTGTCTGTACATCCCTTTTCATTTGTAAGTCATAAGGCGTCTGATGGAGCGTTAGCAGCTTCCTTTTTAACTGAGCTGAAGGAGGTTTTTAAGATAGACGTTTTTGTAGAAACTGGCACATATGATGGATCAACCGCGCTCAGAGCTGCTACTTTTTTCCAACAGGTCTATACAGTAGAGTTTTCTCCGTCGATCTTTGAGCAGGCACAAAGAAAATTGGCGGCTACTTCGAATGTCCAGATATTTCATGATAGCTCTCCTCATTTTTTAGAAAAAATTATACCGCAATGTAAGGGGTCTATTCTTTTTTGGCTCGATGCGCATTATTCTGGGGGAAGCACTGCAATGTCTACCGCAAATATTTCTGACCCAGAAGCGATGACGCCAATTCGAAATGAATTGAAAGCTATTGCCAGAAGTGGAGTACAGGATTGTGTGATTCTAGTAGATGATATTGTTTATTTTGGTTCGACTATAGGAGAAAAAGATTACTTAGGAGATTGGGCTTATCCTACTATTCATGAGCTAAAAAAAATTGGTTTGCAAATTAATCTTCATTTTGAATTTGCTCTGCTGGGAGCTCAGTTACTTATGTATGATAAGAGAAAGTTCAATCCCCCATTGTCCAAATTAATTTCCGCTTGCACTCAAATGAGGTTGTATGATGGAACGAATATGTCCCAAAATGATTTGAAATGGGCAGAAAAAGTTATTATGTCGATAGAAGGTCCTGAAAAAATTTACATGATTCATATTTGTAAGCATATTATGCAGTGGGATGTTCCGTTATTTTACCATGACTTGTGGTACGGGCTCATATGTATCGGAAATCAAGAATGGCACGAGGCAGAATCAGCGATGGAAAAAGTGACATCAAAATTATTTGATGATTTAAAGCTTCGTCAGAGGATTGATAGTTATCTTGGCGAAATACGAAATCACATCAAGTTATGAAAGGAGTGAATATTCCGTAGTAAAATACCTTAATTTAGTCGCTATTTTGTATTTAAGTCACTATTAAGTGGCTTCCTGTTTCGATCTCTAATAGTACGTCACAAAGTTATTTTTTGAGAAGGTATTCTTAGATTTAATGATAAATTTCGGGAAATGAAATGAAGAAATTATTTCTACTATTGTTTGTGATCGCTTGTTCAATGAATGCCAAGGTTTTGATTATGACTTATGTTCATAGTCGTCCAGATTTTATTGAGTTACATGTGAAAACATTTAAACATTTCCTCAAAGATGATTATGAATATGTAGTTTTTAATGACGCTCCTAATGCCAAAATGAAATCGCAGATTGAGCAAACATGCCAAATACATAAGGTTCGTTGTTTTCGGGTGCCTAATCATAAACCGAATCGACAAGATCCGGGCTCTCGGCATATGGATGGCATAAAATTTTCTTTTGAGGCTGTTGGGTTTGATCATGATCATACTCTTGTAATGATAGACGCAGATATGTTTCTTGTTAGGCCATTTAGTATTGTTAATTGCCTCAAAGATCATGACTTTGTAGGTATTAGACAACATAGAAAAGCGAAGGATAAAATGATTTTGTATGCAGCTCCATCATTGGCTTTTATGAATATGAATACACTTCCAAGCAAAAAATCAATAAATTTTGAGGGAGGTTATGTAGAGGGGGCTGCTGTTGATGTTGGTGGGCACATGTATTATTACTTTAAGCAGAATCCTGATGTTAGATTAAAACTTATTGATGCCGTTGGTGTGTCTTCGCTCTCTTCCGATGCAGACAGGCTTATGGCTCTTGGATATGATCAAAATACCACAGATTTAATTTTAACTAGTCGGCGTTTTGAGTATTACTTTAATGGAATATTTATCCATTATTATGCTGGGGGTTCGAATTGGCCCGGGTATTCAGCAGAATTTTTAGCGGAAAAAAATAAAGCGTTATATGAGTTCGTAGATAAGCAAATTGCTTTCTATGAAAGAGAGTGTTAAAAGGAAGTATTTTTTGATTAAGAGGAGATTAAGCAATGATGTTTTTTTATTTTTTTTGGGTTGCAGCATTTCTTTTTTCAAATCAAGTACGAGCTACTAACTATAGAATACGAGTCGACACGGTCAATATTTCGGATAGAGCGAAACAGCTAGTAGGACATGCGTTAAATTCGGATGATTTTTTTAACAATAAGCTTCTTGAAAATTTACTGGATCAAGTATCTCTAACACGAAAAATTGGAGTTGGAACACTTTCTATTTCGGATCGAGCTAAGCAGCTTGTTAATGAAGCATTGGATTCAAATCGATTATCATATGGC
>SDBT01009872.1_pt1 | contig 15453 bp, 17 predicted proteins | sample 2277101 | NCBI WGS metagenome assembly SDBT01 (sample SAMN10404973, study PRJNA504765) | marine sediment metagenome | isolation source: marine sediment core GS10_PC15, 103 cmbsf | place: Arctic Ocean: Southern Knipovich Ridge | collected 2010 | reverse complement strand
ATGACTTGGAAGCTGCTGTAGATGAGGCTTGGTTATGGATATCAAATCGACAAGATGAACTTTCAAATTTATGTTTATTCCCCTGGATAGAATCAGCTCTAATTAACTGGAATTGATATAAGGGAAAAGTCCTGTCCTGTCGGCTGTAAGAGCTTGTGTGGCAAACGGTTATAGATATGAATTCATATCATAAGACACAGTAAAAAAATTTCTGAAAAAATCTGAAAAAACCGATGACTCATAGTGAGGAATTGAGTAATTTTAGCACTGATACCGAATTTCTCACTTGATTGAAGTGCGATGTCTTAATTGCGAGGATTTGACTCTAACTGGAATATTGGGGAAGCAGGATAAGCCGTCTCTGTAAGAACCGATCAATTTTGCGATTCAAAGACGTGTGTAAAATCCGTCAACATTCGTTTATACTAAAGGTGATATGAAAGATACTTTGAAAAACTCTGTAGGCATTGTTGAGACCAAAACCGTTCGGATTATTGAACCTGATAAGCCGTTGGAGCTTCAGTGCGGCAAGAGTCTGGCGCCCATCGACGTTGCGTATGAGACGTACGGCGAGCTTAACGAGGCTGGAGATAATGCGATTCTTATCTGCCATGCGCTTAGCGGCAATGCTCATGTCGCAGGCTACAACAAGGCGGATGACAAGAAACCGGGCTGGTGGGACGTTATGGTTGGTCCCGGCAAGCCCATTGATACAAACAAGTACTTCGTCATCTGCTCGAATTTCTTAGGCGGCTGCAGCGGAACCACCGGCCCTTCCGACATAAATCCGGCCACGGGTAGGCCATACGGCATTGATTTTCCAATGATTACGATTGCCGATATGGTGGATGTCCAAAAGCTGCTGCTGGATAAGCTCGTCATCAAGCAACTGCTGACGGTAATCGGCGGCTCCATGGGGGGCATGCAGGTTTTGCAGTGGGCGATTGCGTGTCCGGATTTTGTGAAGTCGGTTATTGTTATAGCCTCTACAACCAGGCTTAGCTCCCAGTCCGTGGCATTTGACGCGGTTGGCAGGAATGCAATCTTAGCGGATTCCAACTTTGCGGATGGTCAGTACCACGATAAAGAAGGACCTGGTCGAGGACTGGCGATAGCGAGGATGATAGGCCACATTACGTATCTGTCCGAAGAGAGCATGCGCAAGAAATTCGGCAGAGAGCTACAAAGCGCCGATGATTACAGCTACGATTTCGATTCGGAATTTGCCGTCGAGACATACCTCGACTACCAGGGCCAGACTTTTGTTGAAAGATTCGACGCCAACAGCTATCTCTACATCACCAGGGCGATGGACTACTTCGATTTAGCCAAAGAATTCGGCACGCTCCGGGAAGCGTTTGCGTCAACCACAAGCAGATTTTTGGTCGCCAGTTTTTCAAGCGATTGGCTCTTTACGCCGGCCCAGTCCGAAGAAATAGTCAACACATTAGCGGGCATTGGCAAAGACGTGAGCTATTGCAGTATCGATTCGTCGTACGGACACGATGCCTTTCTGCTCGAACCTGAAAGGCTCGGGTTGTTAATAAGCAGTTTCATTGAAGCCACGTATTATCAAATCAACAACCCGGGCAAATATATCTTCAAGGATTTTCAGTGTAAACACACCGCGAAACTGGCTGAGCAGACCAAACGAGCAAGGGTTGACTATGAGCTGATTGAATCGCTCATTGAACCGCACAGTAAGGTTCTCGACGTCGGCGCCGGCGACGGCGAACTGCTCGCAAGATTGATAGAAGACAAAAACATCACGGGTGAAGGGATAGAATTAGATGAGGAACTCGTAATCCACTGCATAAGGCGGGGCCTGCCGACGATTCACCTCAATGTCGAGCGAGGATTAAGCCAGTATACGGATGACAGTTTCGACTACGCGGTGCTGTCACAAACGCTGCAGACCGTTAATAACCCTGAAAGGGTACTAAAGGAGCTTCTGCGCGTTGCCAAAAGGGTGATTGTCAGCTTTCCGAACTTTGCCTACTGGCGCTGCCGGCTGCAGCTTTTGTTTCGCGGCCGGGCACCGGAGACAAGGCAACTGCCCTTCTCCTGGCACAGTTCGCCGAACATCCATTGTCTGTCGCTCAAAGACTTTGACCGATTCTGTAAGGACCTCGGTGTAAGGGTCGAAAAAAGAATCCCGCTAATTAAATCAAGTCTTAGCCCGGTCAGATTCGCCCCGAATATATTTGCGGAGCAGGCTGTATATGTAACAAGCAAATATCAGCCGGGTATCAAGGGTTGAATTGGTACCGAAGCATCAACCGCTACTACTTAGTCATTCTGAGGCAAAGCCGAAGAATCTCAATCCATCGTACGCATGAGATTCTTCACTCCGCTGCGCTCCGTTCAGAATGACGTTTTTGTGCGTTTCGCTCAGAATGATCCCGATATATCGGGACTCAGAATGACATCTATGAGGTTTTCTACAGAGAATCGAAAAATAATAAAGACAGTCTGTTGGAAAATAAATTTACACCCTCGGTGAGCAAGCGGGCTTGCTTCCTTGATACGGGCCGGGTATAATCAGCCTGTGAATACGAGGTTTCGATATTACCGTTTGTGGCAAGGTATAACAGCCAGATGACCAAAGAGATTGGCGAGCAAATCAAGTTGCTGACGCGTGGAACGGTTGAGGTGTACACCGCCGATGAACTTGCCGGCAGGCTCGCTGAGGCAGCTAAGGCAGGCAGGCAATTGCGGATAAAGCTGGGTCTTGACCCGACGAGCCCGGATATACACTTGGGCCATACGGTTGTGCTGAGAAAGATGCGCCAATTTCAGGACTTGGGACATAAGGCGGTCCTCATCATCGGTGACTATACCGCCCGAATCGGAGACCCCAGTGGTCAGGATACTACTCGGCCGATGCTGTCGGGCGAACAAATCGAAGAAAATGCAAAGACGTACTTCGCCCAGGCAGGGAAAATCTTGGACACTTCCGAAGACAAATTCGAGGTGCGGTACAACGGCGAATGGCTGGCGGACCTGCAGCTTGCAGACATTATAAAACTGACGGCCTCGGCGACGGTCGCTCGGATGCTTGAGCGTGATACCTTTGAGATTCGCCACAAAAAGGGCGACCCGATTGGTATTCACGAATTTCTGTACCCGCTGATGCAGGGTTACGATTCGGTGATGATAAAGAGCGATGTCGAATTGGGCGGCACCGACCAGACATTTAATAATTTAGTCGGCAGAGACCTGCAGAGACTCGACGGCCAAAAGCCGCAGATTGTGATGGTCATGCCTATCCTCGTCGGGCTTGACGGCACCGAGAAGATGAGCAAGTCAAAAGGCAATTATATCGGAGTAACCGATGAGCCTGGCGATATGTTCGGCAAGGTGATGAGCATATCTGATGATATGATGGAAAACTACTTTACGCTGCTGACCGATATTGGGGCCGAGAAAATTGCCGAACTGACCAATCCCGCCAAGACCCATCCTAAAGAGGCAAAGGTGGTTTTGGGAAAAACGATTGTAACACAATTTTACGATGAAGAGGCTGCCCAGCGTGCGGCGGCTGAATTTGAAAAAGTGTTTGCTAAGGGACAACTGCCGGACGATATGCCGGAAGTTGTCATTGAGGCTGATGCGATTATGGCAAGCAAACTCCTGGTAAAGTGCGATTTGGTCTCAAGCGGCGGCGAGGCAAAAAGAATGATAAAGCAGTCTGCTGTCAGCATTGACAGCAAGAAAATCAGCGACCCCAACGCAGAAATTGCACCAACAGACGGGATGGTTATTCAGGTCGGTAAAAGGAAGTTTGCCCGGTTGAAGGTTAAGTAAACATTATGAAACTGCCCGAAGTTAAAAACAGTGAGAAATACGTGGGTCTGTATGTGGTGGATTTCGGGGACCACAGCGGAACCGGTTTTACCGCACAGGAGGTGGCTGAGCTTTTAGAGAGCGAAAAGTTTAAGCACATCAAGGTATATAAGATTCACAACGCCTATCCGGACGGCCGAATGGAGCTTAAGGGAATACCGGCCCAAATCTTTCAGCTTGAGATGGGGATGTTCTTTTATTCGAGTGATTCAGAATCGGCACAGGTGAATTTCAAGCAACTCATTGACCTCGCAGTTAAATTAGCTCCGCCGGCAAGGGCCAAAGTGCATCTGGCCAAGTATGCCGAAGAGGAGTTTGTAACGGCCCTGATTTACCCCGCTGAGTATGATGATGAATTCAGCCGATGGCTTATTGAAGGCAATTACAAAACTGCCGGAGCTGCAGAGGGCGGCATCGAGGCGGTGCAAAGGTATTACGACCGGAAGGACAAAATCCTCGACAGACATCAGTTGTTCGGCCAATCGTCTTATGAAAGCAGAACCGGCGAGGAGCTTCTGACAAGTGTTAAACTTGCGGTCCAAAGATGAGACCTGAGCCAAAAAAGGTTAGTTCAATATTGGGCTTTATAGTGGGTATAGCATCGACGTTATTTGGTAAATCACCTAAGATGAGCACCGACGATATCAAGCGAGCAGATTTTAAGACCAGCTCGCAGCGAATAGGCGTGCGGTTTACCGACAGGATTCGTAATATTTTCAGAAACAGGTGGTTGAAAAAATCATAACACCAGATTCAGCAAGTAAATCCGTGCAAAAAAGGTAGGGTGCGATGAATCCCGCCCATTTTATGGGCTGGATGAACGTTTATTTGGGAAATCTTAGAAACCGGGAAAAGTCATGAAAGAGATACCATTAGGGAACGGTCTGAACGCAAAGGTTGATGACGAAGATTACGTGTGGCTATCCCGCTATAGCTGGTATGCCTACCACGACCCCGAACGAGGAAGAACGTACGCAGCCCACGACACACCAAGCGGAAGACGGGTGTTTATGCACGATGTCATTATGGGCATTGATACGTTGGAAGACGAGTCGTTAAATTGAGGAGAGTCAGGATGGCAAAAAGCAGTGTTTATACAAGTCCTCTGGTCGAGAGGAATGCATCGGTTGAGATGGCAGAGCTTTTCGGTCCGGCCAAGAAGTTCGGCACATGGCGCAGGCTCTGGTTTGAGCTTGCAAAAGCCCAGAAGAAATTAGGTCTCGATATTAAGCAAGCGCAAATCGACCAGATGGCCCGGCACTTAGACGATATCGATTTCAAAAAAACCGCAAAATATGAGAAGAAATTTCGCCACGATGTAATGGCGCATATTCACACCTTTGGCGAGGCTGCCCCCAAGGCGGCGGGTATAATTCACCTCGGGGCAACCAGTTGCTTTGTGGGCGACAACGCGGATTTGATTATCATGCGCGAGGGACTGGAGATTCTCGCAGGCAAATCGGCCTGCCTGATTGATCTGTTGGGCAAATTCGCCAGGAAATACCGCTCGATGCCGGCGTTGGGCTTTACGCATTATCAGCCCGCCCAACTGACAACCGTAGGCAAACGGGCGACGCTGTGGGCCTATGAATTCGTGATGGACCTGGCCGAAATTGAGCATCGAATTGCAACAATGCCGTTTAGAGGCGTGAAAGGTACTACCGGTACGCAGGCCTCCTTTTTGGCTTTGTTCGGCGGCAATCACAACAAGGTCAAGCGATTGGACAAAATGGTCGCCAGGGCATTCGGATTTAACCAAACATGCGCGGTTACCGGCCAGACCTACCAGCGTAAGATTGATACTCAGATATTGAATGCCTTAGCCGGCGCAGCCCAGTCGGCCCATAAGATGTGCAACGACATTCGGCTGCTTGCCAACTTAAAGGAAATTGAGGAGCCGTTTGAAAAGACGCAGGTTGGCTCCTCGGCGATGGCTTATAAGAGAAACCCGATGCGGTGCGAAAGGACAACTGCCCTGAGCCGATTGGTCTTGAGCCTTACTACCAGCGCAGGTATGACCGCCTCGGAGCAATGGCTGGAAAGGACATTAGATGACTCAGCCAACAGGCGTGTTGTCATCGCGGAGACCTTCCTGGCGGTTGATGGTATCCTAGAGATTCTAATTAACGTTGCAGATGGACTCGTCGTCTATCCCAAGGTCATTGCCGCCAGGGTTAAGGCGGAGCTGCCTTTTATGGCCACCGAAAACATCCTGATGGCCGCTGTAAAGGCGGGTGGAAACAGACAAGACCTGCACGAAAAGATACGGCAGCATTCGCACGCCGCCGCCGCTCAGGTTAAGCAATTCGGAAAATCCAACGATTTAATTGAACGCTTAAAAGCAGACTCAGCTTTCACTAAGCTGAATTTCGCCAGGGTGCTCAATCCGAAAAGCTATATCGGCAGAGCGCCACAGCAAGTCGATGAATTCATCAGAGAAGTCGTCGCGCCGGTCCGCAGAAAATATCGCAGCCAACTCAATAAAAAAGTGGAACTCAAGGTATGAGGAATTTGCAGAATGACCAGAGAAGAACTGATAAAGCGTATTAAGGAAACGGCATATCTGGAAGGTGATTTTGTCCTTCGCAGCGGCAAACGCAGCAAGTATTATCTTGACAAATATCTGTTCGAGACCCGCCCGGACATATTGAAAGCCCTCGGCGATGAATTCGCCAAATACGTTACCGATGATGTTACATTGATAGCGGGAGCGGAATTGGGAGGCGTCGCCTTAGCCGCGGCGACCGCTCTGGCCACTGGTAAGAACTGGATTATCGTTCGCAACAGCAAAAAGGGCTACGGCACGGGCAAAATGGTTGAGGGCGTCTTAAAAAAAGACGACGTGGTTTTGCTTGTTGAAGACATTGCCACCACCGGCGGACAGGTGCTTGAAGCTGCCAAAATTATCACAGAAGCCGGTGCCAAGGTTAAGCAAATCGTCTGCGTTATCGACCGCAAACAGGGGGCCCAGGAAAATATCACCTCCGCCGGTTACATTTTCGAGAGCATCATCACAAAAGACGATTTAGGGATATCAGAAAAATGAAATCCTGGAAAACCCTACTCGGTCTTTATCAAGCTTTAATAGCTGTTGTCACAATAATTCCAATCGCAGCAATTTCGCACGGCCTTTTTGCACCGTCACCAAATGTCTCTTACCGCTGGGACAATGTTTTCCTGCTTCTTCTCATTATTGTGCCAACGGTGGTTTTCTGCTTTTGCAATGCAGCCAAACTACTGTTACCGAAACGAAGGCTTTTCGAAAAATGGAAAAGTTTAAATCCGATCAGTATAGTTTTCACTGTTCTTTGGACCTGCCTTTTCGTATTCCTGCTCGTTTTTCAAACTGATTGGGCGGGCGGCTGGCCTTTGACAGCTAAACTCATCGCACCACAGGAAAGACAGATGGCGCCGGATTTGGCCTTGAATGACCAATCCGGCGAGAAGATTTCATTAGATGCATTGAGAGGCAAAGTTGTCCTCCTGGATTTCTGGGGCGTATGGTGCGGGCCATGCCGTCAAAAACTGCCAAAGACTCAGGATATTCATGACGAATTCAAAGACAAAGGGATGTCGGTCATCGGCATACATTCCAACTCAAGAACCGAAGGGATGGCCGATTTCATCGCCCAGAATAATGTCACCTTTCCAATAGGTATCGACCCGGGGCATATCGCCGACGATTATTCTGTAAATGCCTGGCCGACCTACTACCTCATCGACAAACAAGGTCGTATAGCATGGGGCCCGCAGCACGGTCTCCCCTCCAAAGGACAGATTCAGTCCTTGTTAGATTAGAAGCAGCGCAGCATCTGTTACGAGAGATTCCCTATCATTCGGATGATTTTTCTTGCCACTGTTGCTTTTGCTGCCTCAGAGAATTTGATCCATTTGCCCCTCCGCGTTTTGATTTGGACCGAGATCTTATCGGTGCCGATGGCGTGATACTCGATTTAAGGTCGGTTAGATTCATTCTCGTCTGCCAGGGCTTGCTTAAGGGCGGTTCCGGCCCTTTCGTGCTGAGGGTCTAATTCGAGCGCTGTGCGATATTCGGCAATTGCCTCGGACGGTTTACCTTTCGCAAGCAAGGCATTGCCAAGCAGATAGTGGGTATGGGCATTTGCAGGTTCGAGTCTCGCCGACTCAGTGTAATGCTTTATCGCTTCGTCAAACTCACCCTTATAAACCAGTGCCACCGCCAGATTTTTATGCGTCCCGGAATCAGGCCGAAGTTGAAGCACCAACTGAAATTCCCTCACGGCCTCATCGAATTTACCCTGTTGGATCAGGACGACACCCAAATTGGAATGCAGCGGCACATCCTCGGGATTCGACTCCAATCCCCTGCGATACAAAGCAACAGCCTGATCCAGCTTGCCCTGTTGGGCCAACAACAATGCAAGCTCATTGTACGCATTAGCATGCCCAGGATTGAGAGACAGCACCTTGGTATAGTGCTCGACAGCCTCAGACACCTTTCCCTGTTGTGCCAGAGCTTTACCCAGGTTAAAACGCGCATCAATGTGGTCAGGCTTGATTTGAAGAGCTGCATTGGAATGATGGACGGCCTTTTCTATATCACCGGCCTGGGCAAATGCAACTCCAAGGCCGGTGTGTGCAACATAATTTTTCGAAGTAACCTTTAGCGCACGTTCAAAAAGGCTGGTGCTGTTTCGCCAATAGCCGACTTGTCTAAAGGTGCATATCATCCATGTAACACACAACACAAGCGCCATACCGGCAAGAATAATCCCACAACGCTTACGGCGTACAACAACATCATAGACGGACCACGCGATGATAATAAACAATCCGATAAGCGGCACATAAGTATAGCGGTCGGCCATGGCCTGCGTTCCTACCTGCACCAGGCCGATAACGGGCAAAAGCGTGCCAAGATACCACAGCCAGCCTGTGACCAGATACCGCTTTCTTGCGCCAAACAAGACCACTACCGAAGATATACCTACAAGTATGATAATAGCAATTATGATTTGCCTCATCGGCAAGGTACTACCCGGATGTGGATAGAACGCCGCCAGGTTTCTGGGCCAGAACATCTTTCCAATATAGCTCACATACGAGACCAAGGCATTGGCAATGCGTGCCTTCAACGATAATAGCATTATCGGCGCCCTTGTATTGGCCTGCACGATCAGCGTTACAACACTTGAGGCCGCTGAAAGGATAAAAAAAGGAATCTTTTCGAGCACCAGGAAAGTCAACGACTTCCTTTCGCTGATATGGGCGCAACAACAGGGTTCGGCGTGGTTTTCGCCATCAGCGAACGCAAATTTGATTCGTCCCAGCGGCCAATAATCCAAAAGGAGCAGCACACATGGAAGGGTAACAAGCATTGGTTTTGCCGTAAGTCCCAGTCCCATGGCCGCAAGAGCAAGCCCGTACCACACTAATTTTGTCCGACGGCAACGGCAATAACGAACGTAAGTGAGCATCGTCAACATCCAGAACAAGGTGCTCAAAACATCCTTTCGCTCGGTTATCCAGGCAACAGATTCAACATGAAGTGGATGTAGTGCAAAAGCGGAAGCAACAAAAAAACCGGGCCAACGTGTCTTCGTGCAGCTATTCAACACGAAAAACAATAATAGAGTGTTGGTAATGTGCAGCAGCAAATTAGTTCGATGAAATGCACCGGCACCTGGACCGAACAACTGCCGATCCAGCATCAAAGACAGCCAAGTCAGAGGAAACCAGTTACTCGCATGTTTACTCGTAAAAGCCCAGCAGATACTCTCTCGAGTCAAACCTTGCTGGACCATTGAATTTTCAGGGACGTATTTGTGATCATCAAAGTCAACAAAGTCGAAATTCATCACCTGCCAGTAAACCCCCCCAGTACCGACAATCAGGAACAGGCATATCCAGAACACTGCTTGCTTTTCAATAGTTTGCTTCATGTGCATAAACTGAAAGCAAAAATAAGTCTATTTCTTAGCAGCCAAATTCTCAGGTAGGCAACTTTTCTATCAACCGTATTATTCGACCGGCGATTGTAGCCTTCCTCGTGGACGGCATTTTAAGCCACTTTTCGTTCATGGTCTTTACCTGGACGCAGGCTTCTTCTGAACCGATGGCGGCGGGAGTGTTGGCGATTATCATATCCAGGTTCTTTTCTTTCAGCTTCCGCTCGGCGTTTTTGCGAATCGATTTATCTTCGAGGGCAAAGCCAACAACGATTTGCTTTTTCTTGTTTCGGCCGGCCCATTTGGCAATATCCGGGGTTAGCTTTAGCTTAAGCGTAAGAGATCCTGGGCCTTTCTTGATTTTGGTTTTTGATTTTTCGGCCGGCATGTAATCCGCGACAGCCGCTGCCATTATAAGGCAATCACACTTGGCAAAGTGCTTTTTGACCGCATCGAACATCTGTGCGCCGGTCTCGACATTTACGACTTTCGCCTTCCTTGGCCGTCGCAGGGCCGTTGGACCCGTTATTAGGGTTACTTTGTGGCCGGCTGCTATCGCAGCGCGGGCCAGGGCATAACCCATCTTACCGGTGCTCGCATTGGATACAAACCGGACCGGGTCGATATATTCACGTGTCGGGCCCGCTGTTATAAGGAAATGCAATTTAATTCCAAGCTTAAAAAACCTCGACAACCACGGGGCAAACCCGCGGCTAAATATTTTTTTGTTTATTCGGCGTCCTTGGCTTTCCGTTCGGCGGCAATGTTTTCAATAGCTTTGACTATATCGTCAGGTTCGGCCATTCGGCCTATGCCCTCGGTGCCACAAGCTAAGCGGCCGACCTCCGGGCCGATGATTCTAAAGCCAGCCTGCTTTATCGTGTCAACATTTTTTTGAACAGCCGGGTTGGTCCACATGTTGCTGTTCATCGCGGGAGCAACCAGAACGGGTTTATCCCAACATGCGCACAGCGTTGTGCTCAGCAGGTCATCGCATATACCGTTTGCTGTTTTTGCAATTATGTTTGCCGTTGCAGGCGCAACAACGACAATGTCGGCCGCCTCGGCAAGGGCGATATGGTCTATCTTGTAATCGGTGGGCCCCGTCCACATGCTCGTATATACGGCCCTGCCTGTTACGGCCTCAAAGCTTTTGGGCCTGATAAGTTTGCGGGCGTTTTTGGTCATGATGCAATCGACTTTTGCCCCTGCCGCGGTCAGCTTGCTCGCCAGATCAACTGCTTTGTATGCGGCGACGCCACCTGTAACACCCAGCAGGATATTCACATCGGTCAGCTTTGAAGTGGTCTTTGCCATCGGCGCACCGTCACAGTTTCGGCGTTTTAACCTCGTCGGCGCCCGTGCCGTAGTCGACCGCGATCTTGTCCTGTATTATCTCCTGAACTACAATCTCCATTGCTGTTTTGCCCTCCGTATCTTCGATTAGAGGACGAGCGCCCTTCATGATTTCGAGCATTCGTTTCTGAATCAACGAAGAAAGCTTAAATCTGCCCCCAACCTTGTTAATAATGTCAGTGCTTTTGAGATCTTCTATCATTCTTCGGCTCCGGCATTTCCTTTAACAATTTGTTCTATTTCTTTCACTGCTTGTTTAATGTCGGCATTTATGACCATCTCGTCGTAATATTGCCAGGCCGCGGCGATTTCGACGCCGGCGCTGTCAAGCCTTCGCCTGGCCGTTTTACCGTCCTCTCCTCTGCCCCTGCCGGCCATTCGACCCGCAAGGTCTGCTTGGCTCGGCGGCAGGATGAAAATCATCAACGCATCGGGGTACGAGTTCTTAACGACCAGAGCACCCTGGACATCGATTTCAAGAATAACGGTTTTGCCTTTTGCCAAAGCCTGTTCTACATCCTCTCGCGGCGTGCCGTAGAGATTCCCGAAGACTTCAGCATGTTCAAGGAAACCACCGGTTTCAACTCTTTTCTGAAATTCTTCCTGCGAGACAAACCAGTAGTCTTTGCCGTCAACTTCACTTTCGGACTGCAGCCTCGTCGTGGCCGAAACGCTCAGGAATGCGTCAATTTGCTTAACCAATTCCAGGCAGACCGTGCTCTTTCCAACGCCCGAAGGGCCGCTGATAATCACCACTTTACCTTTCTTTTCGTTCTTACTGCTCATTTGGGCCCCCTGTCACTCCACGTTTTGGACCTGTTCTTTAATTCTGTCGATTGCACACTTCATATCAATCACCCACCGAGCGATCCGGGCGTCGGAGGCCTTACTTGCAATCGTGTTTGCCTCTCTGAGCATTTCTTGGCTGATAAAGTCCAGCCTCCTGCCGGCATCTTGATCTGTCTGACAATGTCCTGTGAACAGGTCCAAATGCGAGTTGAGCCTTGTCAGTTCCTCGGCTATGTCACAACGGTCGGCAAATATCGCTGTTTCTCTGGCGAGCAGCTCCTCATCAATGTTCAGTTGTGCACCTGCCAGCAACTCGTCAACCCTCTTTTTCAATTTATTGTGATATTCTTCAATCACGACCTCCCTGCGGTCTCGAATCGATTGCAGCTTTTCTGTTATCACTCGGCAGTTGGCGGCCAACTCCTCTGCCAAGGCGGCGCCTTCGGCCCGGCGCATCTGCTTTACCTGTTCGATTGCCTGATTGACCAACTCCAAAATAACCTCCTTTATCCTATTGGTCTGCACTGAGTCCGGACAAAGAGGCTGGACTACTCCAGGCAAAGTCAGCAACCCGGCAAGATCGAACCGGTTGTCTACGTTGTTGGCCCTGGCAATATCCCGCAGCTTGCCTATATAGTCAGTCAGGGTATTTTCATCAAGCTCGAACAGCGCCTCCCCGGAAACATTTTTCATATGAAGCGCACAACTCACCGTCCCGCGCCGAATCCGGTCTCGCAACAGCTTTTCAATCTCCCACTCAAGAAACGCCGCTGTATCCGGCAATCTGAGGTGGGTCTTGAAATAGCGGTTATTAACCGTCTTTATCTCAACGGTGTAGCTAATGCCCTCAGCCTCAGAGGCCGCCTCGCCGAAACCTGTCATACTACTTATCATAACGCGACATCTCTTCGTTAAACTATCATTCCCCTGCTGGGCCGCCTGATTCGGTTGGTGTGATAGGTGTTTGTTGCAATCCAGCCGGCATCGACAGGTCCTCACTTGACGTTGGCTTGTACCACTTGACCATTAACACAGCCAGAAACAAAAACAGCAGCACAAGGACAATAGTAACCTTCGTAAAGAAGTCAGTGGTCTTCGTGCCCAACAGACTGCCCGCACCGCCGCCGAAAGCCGACCCTAATCCTGCACCTTTGCCCTTCTGGAGCAATATTATCAAAATCAGGGAAAGGGCAATCAGTATCCATAAAACACCAACCACTCTCATAACAAGCGGCACAGCCGCTACTGGAAAAACCATCATCTCTTTTCCTTATTACTAACCCGTATTATTTATAAATTTATCTCTCAAAAAACCGCTTTTTCACCCCCTCGCGCCCGACCTACCTAATTCCAGCCGGAATATAACACATTTTCTCCCGAAAGTACAATCTTTTATAGAAATGCCTCTCTTAGCCACCTCAACCCCGGATTTCCCCCAAATCCCTACATTTTCCCTACCGCTTTCGTTATTCTCCTCACAACTCCGTCAAGGTCCTTCTCTATCGTATGCTCATAGCACAGTCTCCCGCAGCCTCTAATTCTTTAATATACTGCATACCAAATACAATCGTAGATTACCCGTGAGAAACTTCTATGTCAATGGCCAACCCCCTCCGTCATCCGGTCTCCGGCACCCAGCCTCCAGCCTCTAAATGCATATCGTTCGGCCTTGAAGGGCCTTTTTTGTGCGGAGTTTAGGGTCAGTACAAGGCGGTGTTTGTCTCCCGCACGGAATCTCTTTGTAAAATCCTAATTCCATTTTAGCGAGGAATTTTTCGCAAGTACAAGGCGTCTGCCTGCTGCCGCCCGGAGCTGTATTGAAATACTGTGAGGACGCACAGCAGGCAAAGACAACGACGTAATTGCGGAAAATAACCGCTAAAAACCTTCGGGAAAGTTAAGGAAGGCAAATTCGCCATGAAGCTCAATAGCCTTTTTGTCGTATGCTCTTGCTGCATCCTTCGCCCTTTTGAAACGACCTAACCAAATCTTTTTTGACTTATACCCGATGTACGCGCGGAAAATCTTCTGCTTTTTATGCCAGCTCACCCCCTTGTATCCCGTACTGCCCCTCTTGTGCAGGCGCTGGTTGCGAGTGTTCTCCGCCCGCGTACAAATCCGAAGGTTACTCCCTCGATTATTCAGACCATTATGGTCTCTATGGTCCACGAGCCTTTCCGGTGGCGCCTTCATAATCTCACGGTGCATCCGGACCATCTTCTTGCCGTTGCGCCTTGCGGCATAGTACGTCGAGTCCCCTTTAATAGCACACCATTTGTATTGGCCTAAGTCCTCATAGTCTGCCGCATCTACAATCGCAACCTTACCCTGCGAAAGCCCTATTATCTTCGCCCCTTCTGCCAATGCCTCTTCGATTTTGCCCGGCGCATGGCCGTTATTTCCAAAGTTTCCACACACCCCGTCCGGCCGAACCTGCCACCACTCGCCATGGTAACCTTCCCTGTTGGCACAGATAATCGTCTGTTTATCCGCCCCGTTTAGCGGCATCGAATACGAGCAGTATTCACACCTGCGATATGCCCTCTCGCTGTCTCCCAAATTTCCTACGCCCCGATTCTCTCCTGCCGGCCTTTTGGCCGGCTCTACCTACCCGAGGCTCTGCCTTCTTCTCTGTGTCTGCTGACTTCCGTCATCTGTCTTCTGACAGATGGCCCGACATTATACCCGATTTTTTGCAAATTGCAAGCACTTTTTTCAAAATATCCCAAACTATTTTTGCCTGTTCTGTGAATAGTGAACTTCCAAGGGCTTACAGAAGAACAAATTTCAAAAAAAAATTGCGACTTGTACTTTGTCATTCCAGCGGAAGCTGGGATCCAGGTTTTTTGATTTGGAACTTGGATTATAGCCGACAATCTAAGTACATATTTGTTAGGAACCTCGCATATTTTTTTGATACGCAACTTATGGAAATAGCAGGACTTGTGTAAAGAGTCCAAAAAAACCTAATTTTTCGCTTTGTTTTAGCCGAATGAACCATTATAATATAGGTGAAGAAGTGAAGTAAATCTTTGGAGTGCGTGCCTTCTTTTCTAAAGACATAAGTTGCGTGTGTCGCAACCGCCTTCAGAGTTACACTTCTTCATTCTATATACCATTCCCGCTTTCTTCTCACTTTTCTCTCAAATAAGTGAAAAAAACTGTTGTCTTTGTGCTCGAATTTGCGAAAGATAGCCCAAGAAAAATAATCTACAGCAAGTAAACCATAATGTTGGTGAGACAATCCCCCCTCTATCAAAATATTTACGTTTGTATCATTTTCAAAAGCTTTGCCAAAAATTTTGGTTTCTAAGTATTCTCGGAAATGCTTGTTTTCATGTGTTTCTTTATTTCTCATGTCATAAATTAAACTGATATCATGTAAACCGTCCTGAAACATCATTTCTGATATTAAGGTACCCGAAAAGTAATTATATGCGGTTCCGTATGGCGCTTGTCTAAAAGATTGATTGGTAATCTTGTTTTTGTTTACAGCAATATAATTTATTTCTAATGACGGTATTGTAATCAAGGT
>SDBT01009871.1_pt1 | contig 15455 bp, 15 predicted proteins | sample 2277101 | NCBI WGS metagenome assembly SDBT01 (sample SAMN10404973, study PRJNA504765) | marine sediment metagenome | isolation source: marine sediment core GS10_PC15, 103 cmbsf | place: Arctic Ocean: Southern Knipovich Ridge | collected 2010 | reverse complement strand
CTGTTATTTTGCACCCAAAATGGTATGTTTAAGACCAAAATACGGCTTTTATTTTCAGGCACTTAGCGTGGCCGAACCCCACATCCCAGGAAACTTATTATTTTAGGGGCGTCCCGGAAGTCCAAAATGGTATGTTTAAGACCAAAATACGGCTTTTATTTTCAGGCACTTAGCGTGGCCGAACCCCACATCCCAGGAAACTTATTATTTTAGGGGCGTCCCGGAAGTCCCTGCCCCGCTGGGGTTGAGCGCTAGCGAAATCTCAGTCGGCGTCCAGAACATGGTATTTATCTGTTCAAATCACTTTGTGCCCAGTCTTGCCATAAGAGCATCCACAATTGGAGCTGGATTTCCATCCCAACTCAAATAATATTTGTCACTGAGTAACGGGATATCTTTTAAAATCAGTTTTCTTTCTGAAGGATTACCGGAGAGCAGCGGCAGTATTTTCACCTCTCCACTTTCTGTTTCAATGCTGAATGCTGCATTTAGCTCTTTACGAGGCCATCCTTTAGACATAAAAGACTTGCTTAAACAGACTATAACATAATGAGATATTAAGAGGCCTTTATTAATTTTCTCTGTAAGGCTATCGCCCCATTTGATTTCTGCCCGATCATACCAATAAGAGATATTTGCCTGATGGAGAGAATCTAAAAGAGGTTCTATTATGTTTTCTTTATCTTCACTTGCATGACAAATAAAAACATCTCTAAATTCTTTTTCAACGCCATTTTCTTTATTCTTCTCAATTTTTGTAATTCCCGTTTTTAAAAAGGCGCCAAATGTGCCTTCAGAATATTCCGTTCGCTTAATTTGGTTTGTTAGATCCGGGTTTTTGGTTATTTCTCGTGCCCATACTTCAGGGTTCGAAACTGAGGTCTTGAAAACCTCAAATTGTTGGGATTCAATCTGGCGAGACATGAATTGAAAAAGATCTTCCGATCGTACCCTCCAATCATTTAATATTTTAAAACCAACAAGAGCCCCTGTGGTTATAAGGGTTTCAACAGTATCTGAATCTGTTTTAAAGAAAGATGAAACATCATCTACGGTGTAGATCTCAGATTTCGATTCAGGTAGGGATGTCTTGTGCAATAATGGTGAATACAGAACGCAGTCAGAGTAATGTAAAGGAATCACACTAGCCCATGTCCATCGCCAGTCTTGTCTGCCAGATCCTCCTTTGGTCAACTTTGAGTGGGCTAGTTCGATATCAATTTCATCAGCATATCGGTCTAAACTCAATGCGAAGAGGCCGAACCTCTCGTATGTAACTTCAGGACAGAAATTCCAAAAATGTTTGGTTTCATTTTCTGGTCCTGAAATCGATGTTGCTTGTTCATCAGTTATGGGCCATAGATCGGTTTTACGCCATTTGTCTAAAAGTATCTTATCTTCAGAAGGTTTAATTGGGGTGCTCCCAGCGCTTCCAAGTAGTGAAAGACTTTGATAGAATCTTGGACATAGATGTGCAGATGCAAAGGGACAGCGAGTTGAAAGTCCCCTGTGTACACTAATTTTAGTATACCATTCCAGGTTTGGTTGCACCACTTTCATAAAGTGGCTCCTTTACGATTATCAATCTAACCGGCAAAGTCTTGACATTGTTTATTAACCGAAAAATTCTAACCGAACACTTCTTGCCATCCCCGGCACTAGTGCGTTTCGCCGGAATAATTGCAACATGCATTCGCTAATGTGCAACCTACCAAATTAACGCTCCAAGGTCAAAATATTAACGACCTTAATGCCCAAAAATAAAATATCGGAAAAAATTATCTTAACCCCGATTTTTAAGAATGAATCAGATAGTGTCCAAATTTTTGAGGTCCGCACTAGTGTCGGAACATAGCCGTAGTGTCCAGTTCTGAAGTCACGATATGGTACCTTTTAAAAGGTGGAGTAACGCCACTCATCAGCGGGCGCGGCTTTTTACGCTCTGCTGAAAGAGCTTGTTCTGCGAAGCTTCCAGTAAAAAGCGTCTTCGCGGCAAACGTGACTCATTCTGGAGCACATCGAACGCTAACTCTACCAAGGAACTGTCTCTGCCCAGAAGGACAAAGCAGGCATGCGACACGTATGCGATAGAGTAAACGTCATGAGCTGCGAAGGTTTGTAGTTTGCTTTGTAGCTGCTGCCGTTCCGATCCACGAGCAAGAGATTGATCGAATACCAACACAAGCTTATCTGGACGTTCACTAACAATCTCAATCAGCTCAGTGCCAAAAATATAGAAGGGCGCTTTTTTCCCCCTTGTGGGTTTTAGTCGAATCCCTGTGTCCGGATCAAGAAATACATTCTCATGGCACTCACAAGCTGGAGCCAAATACGCAACTCGATCTGTATTATTCGTGATGGGATCTATGGACAAAAGACGCGTTCCGAGAAGGCGGGCATAGGCATCTGCTTCCCCTGAAGAAACCGGTTCAGTGAACATCGGATGTGTGGCCCAGAGACCCATAGAGCTAAGCCATCGGAGGAGGCTCTGTTTTACGATGTCGTAAGAATCTCCGAGGTAACTGGGTTTCATCTTCGTTCTCCTGTCTTGTTCGCAGAACGGACGCTTCAACAGCGAGGCTTTGCCGAGTCCGTCTGAAAGCGCAATGTTATATTTGCCTATTTCATTTCCCACATAAAATCGGCCATCCATATTTGGCCCGCCACAATTGTTCCCCAAAAATTCTTATTAGCTTGCTCTCATTTGGATCAGTGCCGAAAAGACAAGGAGAGAAATGAAAATTCCACTCATATTTGTGCAACAAAGGGTAGTTTTCAAGTGCGAGACAGCCTGTTTTTTCATGACCTGAATAGTGTTCCCGAGCTCTGGCTTTAAGATTTTTCGCCTCACCCGAATAAACAAAATAAAAAGAATTTTCTGACGGTAGAATACATGCCCCGAATTGCACCAGGGATAATGAGGCTTTAGCTTTTTCAGGAATATTGTAGTGACGTTCACCTTTTGGTTTACCGACTTCTTTAAATTTTTCCGGTGGAGCGTTTGTCTCTATAAAATACCAACCTGGGCCTGATGGAAGATCATCACGCCACGATTTATTTTGAAAATCCATTTTGCGAATTTGAATATTTCTTTCGATTGATTCAAGAAGGGTTGTTTCTATCATTTTTTTTAACGATGCTAATCAGCCGCACGTCTTTTTGTGTCGGCTGCATTAGACATGTTAGAATGGTTATCAACCAACGCTTACGCTCATAATAAGCTACTCAGAAGCAATAATTTCTAGCTGAAATCCAATCTTTTCTTGAGATTTTGAAGTTTTTCAGTATCAGTTTTCTCATGATCTTTTTCCTTTATCTCTCTTTGCGCTTGCTCGAAAAGATATTGTCTGTATTTTGTGTTCGCATTCACGATATCTTCCTTTAGGTCACCGAGGTGGAATTTTTCTAACTCTTCGGGAACGCAAAGAATTACGATAAAATCTTTTTCAATCCACGCATCTCTCCACATTGTATGGCGTGGGAATCTTCTCTCTGCATTAAATATTTGTATCCAATCGTCTGATGGCCTTGTTGAAAGCTTTAGATACATATTATAAAGAAATTTACTCTCATCAGGCTTATATGAACGTTCCAGATCAAGATCCATTATTTTTATGTCAATAAAATTTGAGAGTGTTTTCTCGGCTTTTGATACCTTGACTTCATGTTCCTCTATTTTTGTCTCCGCAATAAAGGTTTCCGATTTTTCTTTCGGTATTTTTAATACCTCCAACAATTTGGGGAAAGACTGCTTGAATTTTTCAGGACTCGTAAAATCGGCATAAAGCTTATCCCTAAGAAAAGGTGGGAGTTCTACCGGCTCAAGTAACAATGGTAAAACTACCACCTTCTTTTTCCTAAATTCTTCTTGTAATGCGATCTGAAGTTCTTTTTGTACCCATTGGGAGTTAATTGAGTTCCTTGATAGTACGACGCCAACAAAATCAGTTTTCTCAATTGCGTTTCCTATCTTCTCTGTAAGGGAATCCCCAACTTTGATTTCCGCCTCGTCTATCCAAACCTTGACACCCATTTTAGAAAGACGGTCGGCCAATTCACGTACAAAAAATTTGTCCTTTGTATTATGACTAAGGAAGATCGAAGGCATTTTATCAAGCTCCTTTAATGTTAACTCCTCAAAGGAAATCCTGCTTGAAGAATCTCCAGCAGCATCTAAAAGTTTTGGCAGGGGCCTAAATATTGAATCTGAGAATTCCTCAATATATCCCATGAATTTGAGAGCGTTTATGCTCCTTTGAATACCTGAAATATGGATGTCGGTTGATACGTATAGGTCACTAAATAAAATATTTTTTTCCGGAAACACACGTAACCATGATGAAAGTAGTGTAATAATGATTTTGTCTACATCTATATCACCGATATCCAATTTTCCAAGATATGAATTGAAAGTTGTTGTCTTTAACACATCGCCATCACGTCCTGAAATCTTGTTTAAGGAGTTATGTCTTACGTGGTATGCCAGAAATCTACCCAGGATCCATTCGAAAGGGACATTGATCTTAAAGCTGGGAAAATCATCGAAAAGTTCCCGGCTACTTCCAATATAGGTTGTAGCCTTATCTTTGGATTCCATAGGGTTCTGGAGATCGACGATAAAATCAATGAGCATTCGATCAAAGGCCCTACCTCCAGAAATCCTGTCCGAAAAAGACAAGGTATAGACCTTATCTGGAAGGATGATATGTTTAGGGAAATTTGTCATTTCAATATCCTTCCTGATTCAGGATTCATGATCTAAGTATGACATTCTAACCAGTAAGTATATAGTTTCTGTATAGCTTTAAAAAATTAATAAAATATTGCGAAAAAATTCTCTATCTCATAGTATTTCGATCTGTATAACACCATAATCTGAATGTTATCCAGAAAGTTGCATTATTATGAAAGTATCCAGTATTTACATTCAGCACTACTTGCCAATACTTACAGTATTCCAGTTCATCAAGGAATACTGTATTTCCATAGCCGAAGTGCTCATTTAAAGTGGTGCTTAACCGACTGGGATGAAACGCCAGCGGAACCCAGTCAGCGTCCGGCGAGGGGTTAAACGGCATCTTATTCTATTCCCCAGACATTTTTCCTAGAATCAAAGTAACGCAACAGCCGGTAATATCGCGATGCCAATTTTTCGTTATTTTGTTCCAAATATTTTTTATATTGAGAATTCACAAATTCGAGTGCAGATACTATTTCTTCCTTTTTAAAAAACTCTCCTGACATACCTTTGATTTTATCGCCTAAAAAGTCGAGCATAAATCTACCGTCTGTGTCTTGTATAATCATTTCTCTACAGAATTGCGCCATTCCTTTAGCCACTTGACCGATTCGTGTTTCACATTTTTGCTTTTCGACCCAAATCAAATAGCTTATCAATTCATTCCCTACTAAGAATCTTGGATATTCTGCTAGTTGGCTTTCAAGATAAAAAGCCCGCTCCAACCCCGGGCCATAAATCTCATCATCTATTTGTGTTGCAACACCGACATCTAATCCAGCCCGCATAGGTACTTGTACAGAGAGCGATAACAATCCAATCCCGCATGTAGCAACAAAAGCTGAATATATACCATTAACAGCAGTACAATTTTCATCATCACTCATCAATGGTACAGCTATTATAACAGCATCTGATAGTCCGAAAAATGTTAAGTCAAATTTCTGTGATGCTACAAATTCATCACGATGCTCGGGCGGGACGAGGCTTACATTAATTTCATGTGAATGGGCCGATTCAAAATAATTCTTAAAAGCTTTACGGATATTAAGTACTCTGCCCACACTTTTTCTCATTACCTCAATAAAATGCTTCTCTTCTTTTTCTGAGGTGGGGATCCCTGTTATTTTTCGAAGAAGCTCCCGCTGGCCAAGTTGGTCAAAAAATACTACGAGATAATTTTGAAATAGTAAGCTGTTATTCACGATTTATTATCATCATCCACGTTTAACAGGCATGCTTACCGGCTTGGTGTGGAGCGAAGCGGAACACAAGCCCGAGTAAACCATGAAGTTAGCTTCTAATAATCTCGATCTGGTTCAAAATAAGTACCAAAATGTTCACTGTTTACATCATATTCAAACGTGGCTAGAACATTGCCTGATGAAACTGTCTTGAAACCCTTTCTTGAAGCAACTGTCATGATATATTTTTTTGTACTGCCAGGAGGCAAAAACAACAATTGGTCAACTTCACTAAAATTTACCTTCACATTGTCCGGAACAGACTCTCCAGATTTTGGCCACCAATCATCTAAAAGTGCCATTATATCCCCCTCAGTTAAATCTTTTTAAGCATGGCCAATGGATGCGTTTTTTACCTCTCTGCTTACATTGAAATTTCCTGCGTTTAACCAATCACTCCCACTGATCGAAACATCACATCCAGCCGTTCTAAGTCTTTCTGCAATTTCATTCCTTTTTTCCGCGGAGTTCGAAAGTCTTACAACATGGCGACCGGCTATATCACAAAAAGTTTTTATCTGCCCAACCTCTATAAGTATTGTTCTGTCGGGGTGGGTTCCAAAAGCCATTCCTGCTTCAAACAAGACGTTAGGACGCGCTTGTAATCTAATATACTTTTCATTTTCATCTTCTTTAGTTTTCCAAAGATCAGGTGACAGACGTACTTCATCGTCAGGAGATAAAAGCACAATTACTGCTTGTGCATTTTTGAATGCGCTCTCTAAGGCTTCCCCAATATAAGGTGTCGCTTTTCCGGTGAGTTTCAGCGCCTCGGACCATTCAATTGGTTGAAGGTCTAACGATCTTAGGAATGAGAAAAAGTCATCCCTAAGTCGACTATCCCGCCCATGCACTACAAATACTTTTTTAGTGTGAGGCATTTGAATAACCTCTCGTTCGTTAATGGTATGTTCTAATAATGAACTGTTTTCTTCGTAAAATTCAACTCCACTTCCAGTTAAATATCTGCTACCCTCCATGCCGCCCATAGTTCCATCAACATATTTTTGCTGTAATAAATATGTGTCAGCGATATCGAATTCTTTCTCTGGTAGGTTTAAAGCATCAAAAATATCCTGCACTTTGACACCTCCACCAGCCATAGCATCATTATCAATGAGATAATCAAGAATTTTGATGGCATTAATTATGATTTTGCTTCTCTTTTTCATGACTTTAACATTTTATTCATCAAAGCTAACCAGTTAGTATATAGTTTCTGTATAGCTTTAAAAAATTAATAAAATATTGCGAAAAAATTCTCTATTTCATGATTTTTCTATCTGTATAACACCACGATCTAAATGTTATCCAGAAAGCTGCATAATTATGAAAGTGTCCTGTATTTACATTCAACACTACTTGCCATCCCCGGCACTAGTGCGTTTCACCGGAATAATTGCAACATGCATTCGCTAATGTGCAACCTACCAAATTAATGCTCCAAGGTCAAAATATTAACGGCCTTAATGCCCTTAAATAAAAAATCGGAAAAAATTATCTTAACCCCGATTTTTAAGAATGAATCAGATAGTGTCCAAAATTTTGAGGTCCGCACTAGTGTCGGAACATAGCCGTATGGTGCAGTTTGAATATTACCCATGTGGGTTGTGATATGTTGGAGGTATCGCACAGTCACTTCAAATCCATATGTTGGAGAGTAGCAGGGCGTAGCTCTACAAAGAAACCTGCGTGAAATTGAATATGTGTAATTCTATCGGGTGCTTAAATTTTCAAATATATCGAATTTTTCCGCTTACCGCCGATAGAATCGCATAAAATTATCACCGTCTCGCTAACAATACTTTATTATCATTAAACAGGTTTTGAGAAGGCTTCTATGCAAACTAATCGACGATTCTTAATGTACTGCATTTTCTACTATATTACCAAATCGGCTTTGAACCTCGTCGCTGTTATTTCGGACCCAAGAAGACACCTTTCTAAGGTACCCTCGTCCAGCAATAGACGAAGAGGCAAGATTGACTAATCTTACGAAAACCTGTTCACTATTTGTTATTTCTAAAAAATCCTTAGCAGGCAAATCTCTTTCAACGAAAATATTAACAACGCCTGAACGAACCCTCTGTGCTCGATCCCAGAGACTCCACCAGGGCACTTTTGGAAGCTCGGCTTCCAGAAGTAACCACGCATTATAGTCACCCCGTGATTCACTGAGATTATCGTGGACAGAGTCGAACGAAAAACGGATCAATGCACCTGGCTCTGGTGATATTCCACTTAAGGCTCGCCCCAATAAAAAGGCACAGAAACTGAAAGAGCGGTTCTCAAGGTCACCTCGAATATGTTTGAGCGCAAGAACCCACTCATCCATATCCCGAGTTACTGGTCTTGAACAATAGCTAACTAGTGAAGCTATAAAAGCAAGTGTTTCTATATTTCGTTCTTTTGCTTGTGCTATAGATGTCTGAAGATACTTGGGATGATTTTTGGAAGCGATTAACCATCGACTGGCCTGACGCTTCTTATGATCATAATCTCTGTCATAGTACTCTACGGCCGTGTCAACGGCCACTTGTCCGAAAATATTAATAGCTATTTCGGGCAGATCAATGTTATCCGACTCCAACATGGCGCGTAGTACAGCAATATCCGGTTCACCAAGTTTAGAAAGAATTTCAGCTGAGCGATTAGGAATTGGTGATGGAGCATCCCAAATTAGAGGTGACTCAGCAAGTTTCGGATTGGCTTCAAGCACAGTGCAGAACAAGTTGTCGTCTCCAATAGTATTGTGAATCACTTCCTCTGGACGCATCAGATTAGCTGCAACTGCAGCCACAGAACGCACCATAACCGATTCGTCACGAAAAAGTGACCAGATGCGTTCGGGGGCATGACGCAAAATAGTTTTTGCGACTTTAAGTTTATCCACCCCAAAATCCATTTCCCCTAAAAGCGTTAGGTTTCGAATAAAAAACTCAATTACAGGTGTTGAAAAAACGCCTGAACTAACAGGTATTTGCGAAATGATTTGTAGAACTTTCACTGAAAGACTTTTGATGTCTGGTTTGAGATTGTTCAGCGTATTAACTGCAACAGCCACGTCAGGTTGGGGGCTTTTTTCAAGGGCAATCCATATTTGTGCAAGGGATAGGAAGGCGCTCCTTCCAGCATCGTTTTCAGCTCCATATCTCCATAAAAACTTACGAAGATCACTGTTCTTATTTTCAGCGATAGCATCAGAGGCTACAGCCATCAACAACTGGTTTGGTGACTTTGGTAAGGGCGCTGATATATCAATCAAGTGTCCTCTTTCCCCCCCCCGAACCCTATCCCGAATATTCACTTTGTGTGGGATAAATTGAAGGTCAAACTGTTCATCTGATCGGGATCGGTCTGATGCGGTCAAGGTGCAAAAGCGAAAATTCCGTCGCAGTCTCGGCCATTGCTGGAGCCATATAGTCATTGCAATCTCATCTGCACGAACATTCTTTTTAGCTTCAACGAAGATGCAATTCTTTGCAGTCCCATAAATCGCTTCCAATAGTAAGAATATCATATTGAATGGTAATGAAGCATGAATGTTATTTGAAGCATTTGTCTCTACATTTAAGGGCTTACTATATAGGCGGATGTCTTTGAGACTATTCGGGCGTAGGAAAAGATTTAATAGTGATGCCACATCGTTTATGGCAACAAGATCTGTAAAATCGATTAGAAGTGTGTGTGTCCAAACGCATCCGGGGCGCGGCATTTCAGGTGCAGGCCACGTTCGCCCGAGAGCGTAAGCCTTCATTTGAGGTAGCGGGTAGCCTGTAATGTAGCCATCAGGCCCAGGAGTCAAACCTTGCCCAGACAGATCGCTTAATGAAAGTAGAGTTCTGGCTGATAGCCCGCCCGGTTTGATCGATCCAGCCAAAAGGCAATGGCCATCATCATATCCGTGCAGTAATTGATGAATATAGATAGAACCAAGTTGGATGCGCTTCATTTCGAAATTAGCCAATGTATTGGCACTGTCAGGTCGTGCTGGGTGTAATTGTCAGGCACCATCCTAATGCGTTTAGATGGCACATCTTCAGATTTTAGCCGTTCTGCATCTTCAGGCGACTCAAGGTCGCCACCTAGAGCACTTACTCCGAATATCTTTACATCGGAATAGCATCCACTATAATTTAAAAACTGGTGTAGCAAGGGGAGTTCCACTTGTAGAAAATTGTCCGGAGTCTTACCCATGTCCTCAGCCTTGTCCCAAGCAGAGATTATAACCACAAGTCGTCGTCCTTTGTTCCCTATTGGCGGCATGACAAGTGTCTGAAGAATATCAACCAATACCACCTGTGTTGGCGAATTTTTTGCTGACCATTCTGATAAAACTCCATCAACTGGCCTTTCTCCAGTTGCCTCAACCATTACATTGTGAGTCATAATATCAATTGGTGGACGTATAATGTCTGCATGTAGGAATAGCATAATACCAGAGTCGCCCTGAGCCCACTCAGCGGTTTTGTCGGCGAATGAACGAGTCTCCCAAAGGTCCTGCCATGTCTCGCCAGACATATCCGGTACATGTAAATCTATCTCTGTTGTATCATCTATAAGTTGAAGTGATATTTCTTGGACTTCATCCCTTTGCGTTCGATCAAATTGGATAAAACGGCACCATTTTCTAGCAAGATTATTCAAGTATTCACGATTTTGAGGTAACGAACGTAGCGTTAAAGCAGTTTGGATTTCTCTTTGTGAAATAAGATGCCAGAGCGCAGCCAAAAATGTTGTTTTTCCGGACGACGGTAAGCCGCAAATAAGAACCATTTGTTTACTCAATTTACACCCCCTGTCAATTATTTGAAGTTTAGAAACGAGCGTTCGAGCACTGGTTTTGCTGATGGTACAAACGAGGTGTAACATCTCGGCTGCATGCATTCTTCGAGAACCTCAAGAACCCCATACCGGGGTTCCACTATATCACTTTCTGGACGCGCAGCAATCCTGAACGCCTTAAGTTCCATAAGTTTAGAACCGAATCGCTTCTGGATATTATCTACGATGCTGTCAAAATCTTTTTCAGCTCGGTCCTTCACATCAGATGTTAGTACCAGGTCATATTTAGTCAGAATGACACCTATTCGATGCGAATTGCCAAGAACCTTCTCCACAATTAGGGTTTCGACCATCATCATAAAGTCACTTTTAACACCATGACGCTCATCGCTGGCAAGTCTCTTTCCATCAATTAAAAAAAGCACATAGTCAGCTCGGGACACCTCGTAAAGTTCTTCACACTCTTCTAGGCTATCTGCAACTCTGGTGTAAAACTCTCCAGAACGGTCTGAGATCAGAAGATCTATGCGATCTGTATCATCACTATGAACTGCAATATGTAGAAAGCCCAAACCTTCACCTATCGGTGTGTGAGGAGTGTCAGGCTTCGATCTCCCACTATTAGCTCGGGCTTTATGGCAGCGTTGTTCAAATGCATGGAGTGTTTGTGACCCTCCGAAATTCCAGTTGCCGAAGGGACCATTCTGAAAAGCATCGTACAAGCTGATCCCCAAGGTTGTCTTACCGGAATCAGTAGGTCCGATAATATTCAATACGCGGGTTGGTCCGCTACGAAGTATATCAACTGCCTCATCAATGTTCAGAATTTTACTACGAGCAACCAAAAGGGTTTTTCGTTCCGTTTCGGTAGCAGACTCTTCATCAGTTGCCTCAAGATCCTCAGTATCGGGATCAACAACTGCTCCAGATTGGTGGGGACATTCACCAATCTCGAAGCCTTCTACACACTTTCCTGTTTCTGCTACCTGACAATCGGGATTAGAACAGGTAAGTTCTTTCATAATTGCTTCACTCATTATTTGCCTCGGCGAGCATCATAAGTTTATGTTCACGGAACATCTGCACTGCCAAATCAAGGGATGTGACTTGTGCTTTTTTATTTATGCCAGACATTTTACTCCATGCTGCGATCCACGCGGACTTTGCGTCTGTTTCGAGAGCACGTGATATTGCAAAGTGCAGCGGGAAAATGGTTGAACACGGGGCACTTTTTGGCTCTAATGCTTTTAGGTTATCAACACCGCAGGCATTGATGGATTCAGGGATAGTTAGTTCCGCACTTCCATCAATACCTACACGTGAAAACACTGCCTTAACCGACGGAGGCTCTGAGGCCTCGTCTGTCATGCATGCGGCCTCTTTCGCAAGCATTATTGGACGAGCCTTTATTTCAATGTCATCGAAGCTGCTATTCCATCTTGTACTCCATCCACTGACCATCCACCAAAGCATCTGAAGCTCTTCGTCTTGTACGTTTAGGGTACTTTGCATACGACCTAACGCAAGAACTGCTTTATTTTGCTGGGCAATTAGTTGACTTATGCATGGCCCTAATATTTTCAGGGCCTCCACGGCATTGGGAGGATCAGGACTATCGTTGAAAATCTTGATAGCTTCATCGACATCCTTTTTATTGGGAATCTTTATCAAATCCGATGATTTTGGTCGCTTGCGAGTGTTGATTCCATCCATCTGCAACCATTCATTTGCCATATTCACCAAGTCAATTTCAACCTTTGGAACTCTGGTGCCGCAGGCCAATGTAGTGAGAATAGAAAGGGGTGCCTCAGGTTTATCGTATTCATCGCATAATACGGCCAAAACGCATCCAGCAAGAACCATTACCTCCTGATCGTTTCCAGTGGATTTAAACGTTTGGTCGATTTCTTTGAAATATACTCGAAACCTGTCCAAAAACTCTTCAGACTCAGCTGGATAGCCAAATACAAGCCGCGTTAATTCTGTAACCATTCGGTAATCGACATCGTCTATGACCTTTTCCACCCCTTGCCAACGAAGTTCTATTGTCTCGCGGTCATGGCCGAAAGTAACTGGTTGGTACCAGTCCGCAAAATTATGGTGCATATTTATACCCTCCCTCCTCATTTTGCCAATATCTGGTTTACTGCATCCTTTAGTTTATTGATTAATTGACGCTCACGTGCTCGATCAAATGCCAAGCGATACCTTTGCGGTTCTGGGAGTTGGTCATCTGCTGGCTCTAATAGATTTAAGCCTTGCATCGTTCTACGGCGCTGACTCGGTGTAAGCTCCCAGAAACTAAGAACTAAATTTCGTTGGGGTGTTGATTCGACCCCCACTGTTTCTTTGGACATTACTTCCTCACTAACATCATCATTTTTGACTTCGTTACTGTTTGTAACAACCTTCATCGAATTGTCCCCGAGTGGGAGATGTTCGGCTTTCTCGGTGAAAATAGGCGCTGGATGACGTCTAAGACGCACTCTATGTACAAACACATCTCCATCATCGTTGTTTATTTTCGCTACGAAACGGTCAGGTGAGGTCTGCCAAATACGCAGATGACTGTCAAATTGTAGGAAATTTTGGCCATTGTCATGGATGACTTCTAATTTTATCAAGTTGTAGCCTGGCTCCCATCGTCCATCGGAACGGCTCGGGTTTACTGCTCCAGCTGCCAACCGAATACCATTATCGGCAGGAAGGTAACGCTGTAGATGTTTATGCCCAATCAGATGCAATGCGCAACCATTCCAAAGGGCATCATCAAACTCATCTTGATCAATTAACCAATCAGGTGGATGGTGCATAATAGCCAATCGTACAATTCCGTCATCTGGTGCGAATGATCGTTGCAGCTCCCCGAGATAGAGTTGACCACGAACATCATCGTCAGGACCTGATAAAAAAGTAGTTGTCAGGCCGTGCATTTTTAGGTTCCATCCAGGAGACAGTTCTAATTCCTCAATCCAGAAAGGCCGAACAGGGTTTATGTCGCATCCAAAAGCAGCAGCAAACTGATTGTATTCAGCCATAGGAGTGAAAAGCTCGGCTCCATGCTCTGCATCGCGTAAAGTGTCATAAAACTTCATGTTACGACTATGTAAAGAGGGGCACCCGGTAATTAACTCTCTGACCTCTTGGACTCTATGCCCATCCGCTGTGGCCCTAGTAACATCATGGTTGCCTGGGACAGTGTAAATTCTATGTTTTGGACATCCGGCAACATTACAGACGATATCAAGCCATTCGGTAGCAGCCTCGTACTCATACTTGTGGCCTTTGTACGCTATATCCCCGGATATTAGGATTGCACTCACCGGTCCAAGTTTTTCAATCATCCTGCGAATATCATTTAGCAAGGCTATGCGAACAGGGTGATCACAATCTGTGTCTTGATAAAGGCAATGGGGTTCTCTGAAATGAATATCTGAAAGGTGTAACAACAAAAGTTGGTTATTATCTCGCATAACGCTCATTCCATATGATATGTACAATTATGCTATGGAAAGTTTGGCCATTCGACCATGATTCTTGACTTGTTAAATCATAGGGAGTAAGTCAGCTCTTGACTCATCTCAATTTCAAGGTCGCTCAATAAATTTGTGATATCTAATAAGCGTTTTATCCATAGTCCCGCCAATCAAAAGGCCAAAACTTTCGTCAAAGCTTTGGACTAAGTTAACTTTACAAGCCGAGATAATTGGTTGCGGGATTATTGATAAAACGATGATGTGCGAAGCCGCCAATTATTCTGGCACAAAAATTGCTATATGGGTAAAGTATTCACTTCCTATATTTCATAATAATTACAATAACAAATATTACATAATCCTGTTAAAAAGTAAAGACAAAATCTGTAGTCTGCTGGTTAATTTTAACCAAAAAAAGAAAAATAAAACCTATAGTTCAAGATCGTTGGCAAACTGTGCATTAACTACCGCGAAGCGGTTTCGTACATCATACCATTATCTCAACCCAAGTTAAATTGCATGTAATTGAGGATATCACAACCGTGGACTACTTGCCATAGTTCCCAGTCTTTTCAGATCAGATTTCTGTACAGATTGAGAATGTCATTCCTCACTTTGTGAAGATACCAAAGAGCGTTACAGAATGCAAATAATTTCAAATTAATATGAATTAGGCACTTTAAAGTCATGCCCAGGACTTTTAGTCCTTATCTGTTAACTCCCAACTTTTTTTGTGGCAAATTCTCTATTTGAATAAGCTTAGCTGCGCATACCCTTTTTCATTTTTTGCAAGCATTGCATCAAGTTCCTTTCGTGTTACAGCAATCTTTTCCACCTTCTTTTTCTTTCTCTTCTTTCCGATAAAGGTCACAAAATCCACATAGACTACCCTGTTCGGGTCTTTCTTTTTGGTCTCTATAGCCTGATCCGGTTTTGTTTCTATATCCAGTTCAATTGAAAGGTCATCCGGCACATCATCAGTAACTTCTTTTCCTGTCAGTTCAGCATTTTTCAGATTTATCTTTCTCCATATATCCTCAGCCCCTTCAACCTCTATGCCGTCAACAAGGGCTTTTGCAAGAGCAGTGCTCATGTCTTCGCCCTGCGTCATTGCCATGAGACCTTCTTCACTAAATTTACCCTCTATTGCAAGAGAAGCCTCCATTTTCGAACCCATAAGCTGTAAGGCTTTTTCCTGGATCGTGCCTTTGT
>SDBT01009870.1_pt1 | contig 15455 bp, 8 predicted proteins | sample 2277101 | NCBI WGS metagenome assembly SDBT01 (sample SAMN10404973, study PRJNA504765) | marine sediment metagenome | isolation source: marine sediment core GS10_PC15, 103 cmbsf | place: Arctic Ocean: Southern Knipovich Ridge | collected 2010 | reverse complement strand
ATCATGGTGTGCTCGCCGATCCCGCGGGCGCCCATGGGGCCGTCCTTCTGCGCGGTCTCGACGTAGTGGGTCTCCATGCTGGCCGGCACGTCCAGGCTGGTGGGGATCTTGTAGTCCATCAGCGAGGCGTTGATTATCCGGCCAGACTCGCGGTCCAGCAGCAGCTCCTCCATCATGCCGGTGCCCAGCCCCTGGACGATGCCGCCGTAGGTCTGTCCCCGGATCAGGCCCGGGTTGACCACCCGGCCCACGTCGTAGCAGGCCACCACCCGCTCGACCGTGTACTGGCCGGTGTCGGGATCCACGATGAGCTCCACGCCCTGGGCGCCGAAGGTCCACTTGGCCACCGGCTTGGCGCTCTGGCTGGTCTCCGGATCCAGGAACAACAGCCCCTCGGGCACGTAGGCCGCGGCCGCTGCTACGGGCCCGCCGATCGCATGCCCGTCGTCGAACTGGTAGCCCATCACCAGCCGCTCCAGCGGCACCGAACCGGAGCCCATCTTGTCGACCACCTTGCGATCGTCGAGCTCGAGCTGTTCGGCCGGCACGCCCAGGACCTGTGCGGCCATCTCGAACAGCTGGGCCTTGCACATCCCGGCCGCCTTGAAGATGGCGTTGCCGGTGGCCCAGGTCTGCCTGGAGGCCACGGTCTGCCAGTCGTAGGGCGAAAGGTCGGTGTCAGGCTGGTTGCGCACCCGGACCTGCTCGATTGGGAGGTCCATTGCCTCGGCTGCAAACTGGGCCGAAACCGTGCGCAGGCCCTGGCCGATGTCGGTGCCCGAGACGAGCACCTCCAGGGTGGCGTCCTCGCAGAATTTCAAGACCACCGACGAGGCCGCGTCGTTGGGCATGGCGGGCGCCTTGACCGCGCACGCGATCCCCTTGCCGTGATACGGGGGGCTTGTGTCGCTCGGCTTTCCGAGCTGGAGCTCCTCGGACACCTTGCGGATGCAGGCGTCCACCCTGCCGGCGTGCTCGTCCAGCACCTGGCCGGTCACCGTGCTCTTGCCGGGCCCCAGGCAGTTCATCAGCCTGAACTCGACCGGGTCCAGGCCGATCTCGTGCGCCACCATGTCGAGCTGCTGCTCCAGGGCCCAGTGGATCTCCTGCATGCCGAAGCCGCGGTAGGCCGAGCCCACCGGCCGGTTGGTGTACACCCCGATGCTGTCGCCCCGGACGTTGGGGAACTCGTACGCCCCGCCGCAGGTGTAGCCGGCCGATCTGACCACGTTGACCCCGTACCCGCCGTAGGCGCCGCAGTCCCAGAGGTAGTGCATCTTCTGGGCCTGGACCTTGCCCGAGCCGTCCACACCGGTCACCAGGGTGGCGCTCAGTCCCTGGCGGACCACCACCGCGTAGAACTCCTCGGAGCGGTTCACCTCGACCCGCACCCAGCGGCCACAGGCCCGCTTGGCCAGGGCCACCGCGATCGGCTCCAGGTTGATTCCCGCCTTGCCGCCGAACCCGCCGCCCACGTCGGGCACCCGCACGCGCACGTCGCCGTGGGACATGCCGAAGCAGGCGCACAGCAGGTGGCGAACGGTGAACGGGCTCTGGGCCGCGGTGACCACCTCGACACGGCCGGCCAGGTCGCAGCGGGCCACCGATACGTGAGGCTCCATGGGCACGTGCTGCACCTGCGGCACGCTGAACGAGTTCTCGAACACGTGGACGCACTTCTTCAAGGCCGCTTCGTAATCCCCTTTTCGCACCTTGAGGTGGTTGCAGACGTTGCTGTCCGGCTCGGGCGTGATCCACGGCACGCACTCGTACTCGCCCAGGCCGGGATGCACCAGAGGCGCGCCCGGCCGCGCGGCCGCGGTCACGTCGAAGATCGGCTCCAGGGGCTCGTACTCCACGCGCACCAGCGACACCGCCTCGGCCGCGGCCCCGGGCGTCTCGGCCGCCACCGCGGCCACCGGGTCGCCAACGTAGCGCACCCGGTCGGTGGCGAACACGGTCTGGTCCTTGAGGTAGATGCCCACGTGGTACGGAAAGTCCCGCCCGCACACGGCCGCCCTGACCCCGGCCACCTTCTCGGCCGCGCCCAGGTCCACCTCTTTTACCAGCGCGTGGGGATGCGGCGAGCGCACCACCGCCCCGTACAGCATCCGCCCGAATTTCAAGTCGCCGGTGTACCGGGCCGCGCCGGTGACCTTGGCGAGACCGTCCACCCGCGGCACATCCCGCCCTACCCAGCGGTTCTGCTCACTCATGACCCCACCTCCCCCCGTGCCCGCATGACCTCTGCCGCGTCCATGATCGCGTCCAGTATCTGCCGGTACCCCGTGCACCGGCACAGGTTGCCCGCCATGGCCGTCCTGATCTGGTCCTCGCCGGGATTCGGGTTCTCGGTCAGCAACGCCAGCGCGCTGAGGAGCATCCCCGGGGTGCAGAAGCCACACTGCACTGCCTGATGATCGAGGAAGGCCTGCTGCAACGGGTGCAGCCTCCCGGCCCGCCCCAGCCCCTCGACCGTGGTCACCTCCCGCCCGTCCGCGTCCACGGCCAGCACCAGGCAAGAGTTGACCGCCCTGCCGTCCATCAGAACAACGCAGGCCCCGCACTCGCCCTCGTTGCATCCCTCCTTGGCCCCGGTCAGGTCCAGCACGTCGCGAAGGAAGGTCAACAGCGACATCCCGACAGGCACTTCGTGACTCTCCAGCACCCCGTTGACCCGCACGTGAATCCGTTGTCTCACGACTCACCTCCCAGGACCACGGGCCAGCGCCTCGACCCCGCGCCGCACCAGCACGCCCACCATCTCCCGCCGGTACCCCGCCGTACCGCGCACGTCGCTGATCGGGCTGCACGAGTTCATGGCGATCCCCGCCGCCTCCACAGCCACGTCAGGCCCCTTCTCGTCCAGCACCGCCTCCGCCTCCGGCACCCGTAAAGGCCGCGGCGCCACCGACAACAACGAAATCCGGTGCTTCGGCCGCCTGTCCGGAAGCACGACCACCAGCACCGCAACGGTTGAGATGTCCACTCCGCGCCGCCTGGCGATCCGCCCGTAATGACAGCTTCCGCCTGCGCTTTCTGCGGGCAGCACGATGCCGGTCACCAGCTCCCCGTCCTTCAAGGCCGAGACACCCGGCCCCTCGAAAAACTCCTTGATCGGAATCCCCCTCTCGCCGTCCGGCCCGGCCGCCCGCACCTCCGCGTCCAGCGCCAGCAAGGCCGCCGACGTGTCCGCGCAAGGCGACGCGTTGCAGATGTTGCCGGCGATGGTGGCGATGTTGCGCAACGGATACGAGCCAAGCTGCAGACAGCACGCCACAAGAGCCGGATACCTCTCCTGTATCAAGGCATCCGCCGCCACCGAGGCGATGGTGGCCGTGGCCCCCACCGACACCGCCCCGCCCCCATTCTTTCCGATCTTCGAAAGACCGGGGATCCTCTTGATGTCCACCGCCACCGCCGGCGCCTGCCGCGCGCCCGCTCGCACCTGTGGTATCAGATCGGTCCCGCCCGCCAGGTAGCGCGATCCCGGCTTGGACCGCCACAACTCCAGGGCCTCGTCGACCGTGCGGGCCGATCGGTACTCGAAGTCAACAAAGGTCATTTCCGCTCTCCTGGGTTGACAAGGCCTATCAATGTATCAATGAAACGTTTGAGATGTAAACGTTGAATCGGATAGACTGTGCCAGCCATGAGCGCAGACCAGACATTGCTGGAGATCTACGCCCGGCTACGGGCCGGAAAATCCTTCGCACTGGAATTGGCCCGCCAGGCGCTGTCGGCAATCGAGCGGGTGGCACCGCTCAACGCGTTCGCGGCCGTGCAGGCCGAGGCGGCCATGGAGCAGGCAAGGCTGGTGGACGCGGAGATAAAGGCCGGGCAGGTGCCGGGGCCGTTGGCCGGCGTTCCGGTGGCGATCAAGGACAACATCGACCAGGCAGGGGTGGTTTGCGCGGCGGCGTGCCGGGCCTACCTGGACCGCCGGCCGGACAGGAACGCCAAAGTGGTCGAGCGACTCCTGGAGGCGGGAGCGGTGATCGTGGGGCGGACCAACATGCACGAGCTGGCCGACGGAGTCACCTGCGAGGACTCGTGCTACGGGCCGGTGCACAACCCCTGGCGATCGGGTTTTCATCCAGGAGGGTCGTCCGGCGGATCGGCCGCTGCCGTGGCTGCCGGGTGCGTGGCCGCGGCCCTGGGGACCGACACGGGCGGGTCGGTGCGCATCCCGGCCAGCCTGTGCGGGGTGGTGGGGTTCAAGCCCACGGCCGGGCTGGTGCCCAACGATGGAGTCGTGCCCTTGTCCACCACCCTCGACCACGTGGGCGTGCTAACCCGCACGGTGCGCGACGCGGCCGTGGTGCTGGAGGTCCTGGCCGGCAAGGCGGACGGCGACTTCCAGGCGGCCTGCGAGGGCGACCCTGGCGGCTTGCGGATCGGGGTACTCGAGGGATTCGGGCTCGAGCCAGATCCGGGCGTGTCACGAGCGTTCGAAGCTGCCCGGGAAAATCTCGAGGAGATCGGATGTGCGCTGCGGCCGCTGAGCATCGAGGGCCTGTCCAGGGGTATCCGGCTGCTGTCCAGGATCTACCCGCCCGAGGCGGCCGCCTGGCACGAGCCTGCACTGAAAGAACGGCCCGAGGCGTTCGGCGACCGCGTGCGGGCCGACCTGGAGCGCGGCCTGGCGATGGACCCGGCCAAGCGCGATTCTGCGCTGGCCGAACGAGTCGTCCTGACAAACGAGGTCGAAAAAGCGATGGAAGAGCTCGATCTGCTGGCCTGCCCGACAACGCCCCACCCTGCCCGCTCGATCGGCGCTCTTGACCCGCACACCTACCTGACCTACACCTGCCCGTTCAACCTGACCGGCCAGCCGGCGATCTCGGTGCCCATGGGCCTTTCGGACGGACTGCCCGTGGGCCTCCAGCTGATCGGCCTCTCCGGCCGGGACGCGACCGTGTTCCGGCTGGCAAGCGCGTTCGAACGGACCTAAACTGAATTATCCTGTCTAATCATCAACCTGTTCAGGGGTTGGAGACAACATGTCAACCGACAGCACTTTGACCATCGAGATCCGCGACCACGTCATGTCCGTGGGGCTGAACCGGCCCGCCAAGCGAAACGCCTTCAACCTGCGGATGATGCGCGAGCTGGGCCGGGCGTACACCGACTACGAGAACGATCGCGACCTGAGGTGCCTCGTTCTGTTCGCCCACGGGGACCACTTCACCGGCGGGCTGGACCTGGCCGAGGTGGGCCCGGCCGTGGCCTCGGGCGAGCCCCTGTATCCGGCCGGCAGCCTGGATCCCATGAGCCTGCTCGACCCCCGGCGGACCAAGCCGGTGGTCTGCGGGGTGCAGGGCTGGTGCCTGACCATGGGCGTGGAGCTGCTGCTGGCCTCGGACATCCGCATCGCCGCGTCCGACACGCGCTTTGCGCAGATGGAGGTCAAGCGCGGCATCATGCCCTTCGGCGGCGCCACCATGCGCCTGCCCCAGGTGGCCGGCTGGGGCAACGCCATGCGCTGGCTGTTGACCGGGGGCGAGTTCGGGGCGGACGAGGCGCTTCGCATCGGGCTGGTCTCCGAGGTGGTCGAACCGGGCCGGGTGCGCGAGCGGGCCGAGGAGCTGGCCGCCGAAGTCGCGTCCCAGGCCCCGCTGGCCGTCCAGGCCTTGATCAAGGCCTGCCGCACGGCCCTGGAGCAGGGCCACCAGGCCGCCCTGGAGGGCCTGGTGGACCACGCCCGGGCGCTGATGACCACCGAGGACGCCGTGGAGGGAATGCGTTCCTTTCTCGATCGCCGCCAGGCCCGGTTCCAGGGACGGTAACGATTCTTTTCTTCCCGCCGTCGCTGTTCGGTGATAGTCATATCGACGCCGTGGCCTTGCTGAATTCCCGATTGCTCCTGGCATTGTTCGCGTCCGCAGCGCTGGTCGCGTCGATGCCCGTGACGTCCCGGGCGCAAGGGGATACCGGCGAGGGAGAATCGGACGCCGAGAAGGGCTGGAGCCGGTTCTGGAACAAGATACGACCCACGACCCTGTGGTACCTGCACTACGGCTGGGGAGGGGACGGCGGCGACCCGTTCAACCGCTTCCACGTCAGCCGTCGCTTTCCCGGCCGCTCGGGCCGGTGCTGCCCAACCTGCAGCTTTACTACCTGGTGGTCTGGGGCAAGGGAAACACGGCCGAGGAACCCGACTGGCAGGCAAAGCTGACCCTGCGGGTCAAGCTGCGGTAGGCGGCTGTTGATCTTCGGACGACATCCTGGGATCATCCAAGGAGACATGCGCCGCCGGCCTGGCCGGAGGGGACGATGAGCTCGAGAGACCAGATAAGGCTTCAGCGCGAGGTGAAGATCCTGCGAGTGATGAAGAACGTAGAGGGTCATCTGAGCCCGAAGGACGCCAAACGGCTGGCCTGGCTCGACGAGCAGCTCAGCCGCCCCCCGCCTCTGGTCGAGGCTACCGGAGTTCCCGAGCTGTCGGAAAAAGAGGAGCCTCAGGCCGATCCGGATCAGGAGGAGACGGTGATCGGACCGGTTTCCGACTCCGCCGGCTCCGGCCGTCCTGGCCTGGAGTCTGTTTCCATGGACGACCTGTTCACGGATTCCGTGGTCGCCAGAATATCGACCGGGACGGGCGTGGTGCCGATCGAGCTGCCGTCCAAGGGCGGGCACTCCGCGCTCGAGCCCAACGATATGCAAGGCCCCCGGCAGGCGATCGTGCACGAGAAAAGCGGCCTCACCCGCCGGGGCATGGTCGAGTGGACGGACAACGACGCGGAAGTCATCCTTCTCGATCCCGGCCAGGGCGCCGGGGCGCAAGGCCGGGAACTGGAGATCGGCTCCCTGAAGAAGATCATCCTCATGCTGCCCGATAGCCTGGCCCGGCCCGAGAAGCGGGGCAGGAAGGTGAGCCTGCAGCTCCGGGACGGACACATGATGGAGGGATTCACGCCCGACTACGAGCCCGACTCCAAGGCGTTCACCCTGCTGCCGAAGAGCGACAAGTACATAGAGCGCGTGATCGTCTTCCACAGCGCGGTCAAGTTCGTCACCTTCGAGGATTCGGAGGACGGTTGAGCCGGAAGGCCGCAGTCGGTCCTCCGGCCGGCCTCCCGGCCCAGGTCGAACCCCAACCCGAGCCGCCTCGTCAGACGAGCCGCCCTGGCGCGGATCTCCTCTTCCGAAAGCGTTCTTCCAGAATGAGTGCCGACCACGACGAGGTTCTGCCCGTCGTCCGTCCCGTAGCACGCCAGGCCCGCGAACACGGACGCGAACTCCGAAAGGATGCGCTCTTCCTCGTCCTGCTCCACCGCCAGGTTGATCACCGCCGCTCCGCCTTCCACGAGGCGTTCGCGCACCATGGCGAAAAACGACGTCTCGTGGATGTGCGCCGGGGTTTCCTGTTCGGTGTACGCGTCGATGAAGACCAGGTCGTAACGCCGTTCGGTTCGCCGAACGAAAGCCCGGCCGTCCTGGAGATGGATGCGATAGCGGGAGTCGTCGGGTAAACCGAAATACTCGCGGGCCACCCGGTAGACCACCGGGGACACCTCCACCGCGTCGATCTCCACCTCCGGCATGGAGCGCCACAGCACGGTCGTGAAGGTGCCGGCCCCCAGGCCGATCATCAGCACCCGGCGGGTCTGCTCGACGTGGGCCAGCCCCACGAGGGCCAGCCGGACGTAGTCCATCGGCACGCCGGCCGGGTCGCTCAGCGAGATCACGCTCTGATCGTCGCCGTCGGGAGCGTCGAAGCGCAGGTAGCGCAGGTCGCCCTCGTCAACCACGAAAACCCGGCCGACGCCGGAGTCCTCGCTGTGGACTATTCTGAATCCCGGCTTCACGGGCGCGGCGGTCCGGCAGGCCGAGGCCAGCGCGAAGACCAGCAAGGTCGCAAACCCCACCGCCCGGCTCCCCCACCCAGTCGCCAGAACCCTTGACATCGTCCGCCCTTCCGGTTCCCGGTAGTAAACCACCACTCGTCCGGGCCGTAAAGCCGTGCACTGAAGCGCGATCGAATCGGTCCGGAAGTACCCGACCTACGCCACTGCATCCACCGGCCGATCAAGGCTGCGGTACTGTATGGCCTCGGCCAGGTGGCGGATCTCGAGGCGTTGTGCGCCGTCCAGGTCGGCCACGGTGCGCGAGACCTTCAAGATCCGATCGTAGGCGCGGGCGGACAGGCCCAGGCGGTGGATGGCTTTTTCCAGCAGGGCCTGCTCGGGCGTGCCCAGGCGGCAGGTGGACTGGACCAGGGCGGGCGGCATCTGGGCGTTGCAGCGCACGTTGGCCTTGTCCGCGAAGCGCTTCAGCTGCACGTTGCGCGAGCGGATCACGCGCTCGCGGATCAGGGCGGAGCCCTCGCCCCGGCGGGTATCCATCAGATCGCGGTAGACCACCGCGGGCACCTCGACCTGGATGTCGATCCGGTCCAGCAGCGGCCCGCTGACACGGTTGCGGTATCGCTGGATCGCCTGGGCCGAGCACAGGCAGGTGTGGACCGGGTCGGTCAGGTAGCCGCACGGGCACGGGTTCATGGCGGCCACCAGCATGACCTTGGCAGGGAAGCTGACCGTCATGGACGCGCGCGCGATGGTCACCTGGTTGTCCTCCAGGGGCTGGCGCAGCACCTCGAGCACGTTCTTGCGGAACTCGGGCAACTCGTCAAGGAACAGCACGCCGTTGTGTGCCAGGCTGACCTCGCCCGGCCGAGGGATGGTGCCGCCGCCCACCAGGCCCGCGTCAGACACGGTGTGGTGCGGGGCGCGGAACGGCCGGGTGGCCACCAGGGCCGAGCCGGCCCGGGTCAGGCCCAGGATGGAGTACACCTTGGTGGTCTCTATCGACTCGTCGAAGTTCAACGGTGGCAGGATGGTGGCCAGCCTGCGGGCCAGCATGGTCTTGCCCGAGCCGGGCGGGCCCACCATCAGCAGGTTGTGACCGCCGGCCGCGGCCACCTCCAGGGCCCGCTTGACGTGTTCCTGTCCCTTGACGTCGGCGAAGTCCACGTCGTAGACCGCCGCCTGCTCGAGCAACTTCCGGGCGTCCACCCGAACCGGCCGCAGGCGCGATCTGCCGGTGAAGTGCTCCACCGCCTCCTGCAGGCTGCTCACCGGCAGCACCTCGATCCCGCCCACCACGGCCGCCTCGGCCGCGCAGTCGGCCGGACAGACCATCTCGGAAAGACCCTGCTCGCGCGCCATGACCGCCATGCTCATCGCCCCCGGCACCCGCCGCACCTCCCCGTCCAGCCCCAGCTCGCCCACCACCAGGCTGGTCCGAAGGAGCGCCCGGTCGACGTCCTCGGACGCGCTGACCAGCCCGAGCGCGATCGGCAGGTCGAAACCGGTGCCCGCTTTGCGCACGTCGGCCGGCGCCAGGTTGACGGTGATCCGGCGCTGTGGAAAATCGAGCCCGCAGTTCTTCAGGGCCGACTCCACCCGCACCCTGCTCTCCCGGACCGCCCCCTCTGCCAGCCCGACCGTCGCGAAGTTCGGCAGCCCCCGGGACATATCCACCTCGACCTCGACCCGGTATGCGTCCACACCGATGATCGCCGAAGAATACACCCTTGCCAGCATGCCGCCTCCTTTACCCGGCAAGCCGTTGCAAGGACCGCGCCATAATTTTCAGCCGCGCATTTCCGGGGAGTTACGGACAAACAATCCGGAGATCCGACTAGCGGGTGTCCGGAAACCGGACACACCAAGGATCCAGTATCAATAGATGTAGGTCACCTCGAGGTAGGGTCGTCGGCCCTGGGTGTCCTCCGAGGACGGGAACTGGCGCCGGTAGGTGTCCACTATCCCGTACATGGTGAATGTGGCGGTCTGCGGGATCTTGGTCTGGAGGTAGGAGACTCCATCGACGTTGAAGACCCATTCGTACCACACGTCGTCGGGGGGCTGCGGGATCGTCACCGAGGAAAATGCCTGCCCGCGATCTTCGTACCCGCCGTCGTTGCCGCCGGTCCACGAGTTTACTCCGTCATAGCGGTTCCAGGTGGCGCTGCTGTCCACCCAGGACAGACCGGGCGTGGTCTCGGCGGCCGCGGCCAGCTCGTAGATCTGATCCACCCCACTGCTGGTTCTGTACTGGGTATACAAGTGCAGGCTGGCGGCCTGGATCATGGCCGTGCCGGGGACGGCGGACAGGTCGAATCTGATCCACAGGTACCAGTCGTAGCCGATGTTGTGCCCGTCTCCGTCCTCGCCGCTGTCGAAATTGGTGTTTGGATACTCCCTCTCGACCGAGACATCCTCGACCACGCCTCGATGATCGTTGGAGTCGTTCTCGCCGAACGTCTCGGTCACCTGGAGGTAGCAGCGGTTGGGAACGGTGGAGGCATTACAGCCCTGGGCGCACGTCGTCCTGGACGATTCGTTCCCGCTGCCGTCGCAGGCGACCTCGTCGTCCCCGTCGCAGATGGTGGTGGCCGGCGCGTCAGGGCCGGACTCGCATGTTCCATCCGCCTGGTTACAGTACTCGATCCCGTCGCAGATGTAGCCGTTATCGCATTCAACGGCCACGGCCACGCAGAGACCGTTCCCGTCACAGCTGGAGTTGCAGTAGTCTCCATCTCCGCCGTCGCAGGGAGTTCCGGGCTCCCTGTTCACATACTGACACGAACCGGTAAACGGATCGCACTCGTCATCCGTGCACTCCTCGCCGTCCGAACAATCGACCGGAGTATCGTCGTCACAGCTCCCCGCGCCGTCGCAGCTGGAATCGCAATGGTCGGCGTTCCCTCCGGCGCAAGGCGTTCCCTCCCGTACTGTATTCTCGCAGCCCAGGTTGCCGTCACACCGATCCAGGGTGCACTCGTTGGAATCCGCGCAGTTTATGACCACCAGGGTCCCGGAGCAGGCTTGCGACTGGCAGGTGCGCATGGTCCAGTCCAGATCCTGGCAGAACCTCCAACCGCACTCCGTCCCTTCCTGCGCAATCTCCTGGCGGCAGCCGGTCTCGTCTTCACAGGTGTGAACGATGCACTCCTGACCGCCGTCGCAGCTGGCCAGCAGCTCCGACCCCGTGCACCACCCCAACAGGCAGGTCGGTTGGATCCAGTCGAGGCCAACACAGATCTTCGGTCCGCAAGCCATGCCGTCGGGAAGGTTCGAGAGCAGGCAGCCCTCGTCAGCGTCGCACCCGTAGTCGATGCACGGGTCGTCTCCGTCGCAGTCGGCCACGACCTCGGTCCCGGTGCAGGCCCCGGCCTGGCAGGTCTGCCGAACGAGAGCGAGTCCCTCGCAGGTCCTCGAGCCGCACTCGGAGCCGTCGGGCGTCCGGGAATGGCTGCAGCCGGAGGCTGGCTTGCAGGCGTCCTCCGTACACGGGACGCCGTCGTCGCAATCCAGTCGGGTGCCCGCCTGACACCTTGTGTCCTGGCACCCCTCCTGGCCGTTGCAGACGTTGCCGTCGTCGCAGTCCGCATCCGAGCTGCAGGGCTGGCAGCCGATATCCGCGGCATCGCCGAGACCGTCGCAGTCGTTGTCCAGCCCGTCCGAGCAGATCGCCTCCCCTTGGGGTCCCTCGAACACGTCCGGGTTGACATCGTACCGGGAGTCGTCGCAGTCCTCCCCGCCGCAGTCCTCGGGCGCGTGCCCGTCGCCGTCGGAATCCAGCGGCCCCCCTCGACAGGCGCCATCCCCGCACCGATCGGCGACCGTGCAGGGATCTTCATCGTCGCAAGCGGCGCTGTTGTTCGCGTACGCGCACCTGCCGTCCGGCTCACAGCTGTCATCGGTGCAGACGTTTCGGTCGTCGCAGTCCTGTTGCGTCCTGCACGCCCGCCGGACTCGCACCTGGACCACGTCCGGCAGCGAGCTCAGGCGACCGTCGTCGACCACCAGCTTCAGCACCCATGTCCCGGCCTCGTCCGGGGTGAGAGTCGGGCCGGCCTCTGAAGGGTCGGACAGGTGGATCTGCCCGGCCTCGGGTTTGTAGGCCACTTCCCAACGGTAGGTGATGGCATCCCCGTCCGGATCGAAGCTGCGGCTGCCGTCAAGAAAGGCAGTCCGGTTCTCGTCCACCACCTGATCCATCCCGGCGTTCGCCACCGGAGCACGGTTCGAACCCGAGATTTTCTCGCTGCAGCCGGAAAACGCCCAACAGATGACTGCCAGCACGAGCACCAGGACACGAGAGGAAGCCATGTAGCGAATAATATCACAGATACGTGCCCATGGGCATTCCGATGTTGAGCTTCGGCTTCCGACCATGAGGCTGTTCGACGGCTCCTCGGTTGAGGGCTTCGCCCGGATCGAGGAGTCGGACATGCTGCTCAGGCCCGACCCCGACACCTACTTCGTTTATCCCTGGGAGGAATCGGGCGGGCGCGTGGCCAGGTTGATCTGCGACATCCACCAGCCCGACGGAGGTCCGTTCGCGGGCTGCCCGCGCCTGACGCTCAAGCGCGTCTGCGACGAGGCGGCTTGTTCGGACCTCAGGAATACAGGAGCCCGGCAAACAAGGGCAATAAATAGTAACTTTGTGATAATCGTCCCCGTCCCCCGTCTCCCTGGAGCCGGCGCAACGGTGTGTCGGTCAGTTACGCATCACCCAGGGCTCGGCGCTGTGGGTGTCATCAGTCGCCCGCATGTAGAAATGGTCACCACAGGAGCTCAGGGAGGAAGGACTGGAGCCCATCGGCCCGGGACGAATGTCGTGCTCCATCACCGTGCCAGCGGTGGTGCCGTCGGTGCGCCACAGCTCCCGGCCAAAGACACCGTCGGAGGCAGTGAAGTAGAGCGTGTTCTGGTGGACCACGAGGTAGCTCGGGTCTGAGCTGCCGGTCAGGTGAATATCCTCGACCATGACGGTGCTGGTGCCATCGGTACACCAGAGCTCGCGACCATGGGTCCCGTCATCGGCGGTGAAGCAAACGAGGTTGCCGAAGGCGGTCAAATTGTACGGGCTCGAGCTATCGGTGGGATGGATATCCGCCACCATGTAAGTGCCCAGGGTAGTCCCGTCGCTGCGCCACAGCTCGTATCCAGCGGTCCCATCGTTGGCAGCGAAATAGACGATCCCCTGGTTTGACATGAATTGACTCGGGGACGAGCTCCCGGTGGGGTTGAGATCCATGAACGGTTCGGTGCTCGTCCCGTCAGACGCCCAAAGCTCCACGTCCCAGACCGGAGTCGAGCCGGCAAAGAGGAGTAGGGACGAGGTGGCCGCCAGCTCGGTGGTCATGATCACCTGGTCGCTCAAGGATCCGAGGGAATAGGTGCCGGGAACCGTGCCATCGGTTCTCCACAGCTCCTCGGTCATCATGTCAAACCAGTTCGTGGCGATGAGATAGTAGACGCCACCCATCTCGACCATTCGGTCAACATACATTTCCCAGCCAAAGACTCCGCTCCCCGGCGTGATGGTTCCGGCCGCGGTGGGCGCGGTCACGCCGTCGGTGACCCAGAAGGCGATGGGCGACTGAGGTAGGTTGTTGTCGATCGTCAGGATGTACGCGCCATTACTGGTCTGTTGGGTCCAATATATATTGTGGTTTGCCGGTATGGTCCAAAACTCGGTCGTACCTGGTGCCGTGCCATCAGAACGGTAGAAGACCCAAACGTCCGACGGGTTCAGCGCGCTGAACAACGCGTAGTCGCCGACGTGTAGAAACCCGCTGGGCGAGGAGGAGTTGGTCGGATGGATATCGATCTCGAAGGTACCTGCAGTTGTGCCGTCGCTGCACCAGAGCTCGGTGTCGCCTGACCCGTCATGGGCTCTGAAACACGTGGTGTCTGATCCCGGTCCCCCAAGGGGCCCCGTAAAATAATACGGATCCGATGGGCCCGTGTTGGTGTTGATATCCATGACCAGGCTCGTGCCTCCTATCGAGCCGTCGGTGGCATACAGCTCGTAGCCGAGGACGGCGTCATTGGCCGCCATAAAGAGCAGGCCCGGCGTTGCTGCCAAGGAAGATGGTGAGGAGCTGAGGCTCCCAGGGGCGATATCCGCGTACAGCTCCGTGTTAGCCAAGGTCCCGTCGGTGCGCCACAGCTCGTAACCAGAGACCCCGTCGTTGGCCCGAAAGTAGAAATACCCGCCCAGCGCCGCCCCAGAAAATGGGGAGGAGCTACTCGAGCCAGAATAGATGTCACGGACGAGTGCGGTGGAGCCAGCCGAGCCCTGGGTCGACCACAACTCCGTTCCATTGCTGCCGTCGTACGCCCTGAAGAACAAGGTGCTACCGAGCTTGCCCAGCACGTAGGGTGAGGAGCTCGAGGCGGCGGAGTAGATATCAGCCAGCATGTAGGTCCCCGCCCCCGTGCCGTCGCTGCGCCATGGCTCGTTGCCGTTCGTGCCGTCGCGCGCCGAAAAGAAGAGCACGCCCCCCACCTCGGTGAGCTGATCCGGGTTGGAGCTGCCCATGGGGTGAATGTCAGCCACCTGGAGCGGACCGCCGGCCGGGTCATAGCGCCAGAGCTCATTCCCGGAGGCGGTCAGGGCGCGAAACATCAGGATGCTGCCGACCACGGTGAATTGCCAGGGGCTCGAGCTGGCGCTGCCCGGGTTGAGGTCCTCGATCATGTGCGTGCCTGCGGATGTGCCGTCGCTCTCCCACAACTCATTGCCATTGGTGCCGTCATTGGCGCGGAATATCAGCTCTCCCCCGAAGCTCGTCATGTAAGAAGGGCTGCTGCTGGCGCTGCCCGGGTTGAGGTCCTCGATCATGTGCGTGCCTGCGGATGTGCCGTCGCTCTCCCACAACTCGTAGCCATTGGTGCCGTCATTGGCGCGGAAATAGAGCAGCCCGTTGAGGGCGGCCAGGTAATCTACGCCAGAGCCAATCGGCCCCGGATAGATATCGGTCACGAGGGTGGTGCCCGTTTCGGTACCGTCGCTGCGCCACAGCTCGTCACCGTTGATGCCGTCGTTGGCGCGGAAATAGAGCACCCCGGCGAGCGCGAAGAGGTTGTACGGACTCGAGCTGCCGTCGAGCCGTATGTCGCGCACCATGTACGTGCCCGGGCCGGTCCCGTCGCTGCGCCAGAGCTCGCGACTGTGGATATTATCGTCGGCGGAGAAGTAGACGATGTCGCCAACGGCGAGGATGTAGGAGGGGTTGGAAGCCAGATCCTGGGCGGTGTCGATGTCGAGCAGCAAGTGGGGCTCGCAGTCATCCGGGCGACCGTCGCCGTCGGTATCGAAGCCGTCATCTCCGTCCGGGCAGCGGTCGCAACCGTCGGGCACGCTGTCGCTGTCGGCGTCGGCTGTGTCGTCAAATCCGGCACAGACGTCGCAACCGTCGGGCACGCTGTCGCTGTCGGCGTCGGCTGTGTCGTCAAATCCGGCGCAGACGTCGCAACCGTCGGGCACGCTGTCGCTGTCGGCATCGACTGCGTCGTCGAATCCGGCGCAGATGTCGCAACCGTCGGGCACGCTGTCGCTGTCGGCGTCGGCGGTGTCGTCGAATCCGGCACAGACGTCGCAGCCGTCGGGCACCCCGTCGCTGTCGGCGTCGGCGGAGGCGTCGAATCCGA
>SDBT01009868.1_pt1 | contig 15457 bp, 22 predicted proteins | sample 2277101 | NCBI WGS metagenome assembly SDBT01 (sample SAMN10404973, study PRJNA504765) | marine sediment metagenome | isolation source: marine sediment core GS10_PC15, 103 cmbsf | place: Arctic Ocean: Southern Knipovich Ridge | collected 2010 | reverse complement strand
ACTAGATATACGGTGACGAGACTCGACTATTCAACGCTGGCCTTGGTATGCAGGCTGATATTGGTGATGTTTCCGATTCACAATGGGCCGAATTGCTTTCTGACCAAGGGTTCCTAGTACTGAAGATAATTGCAGACGGCACTATCGTGATGAGAATGAAAACGAAGTTCGCACAGCTGCTATTAAAGGGAGCGAGAACAATCGACTGGATGGGACATCAGACCATTGTTGTTAATATGTCTCCAATAAGTTGGTTGGTATCGCATACCGCACAGATTGCTAGAGACGATCCAGAACTGTATCCTGGTGAGGTCTTCCTTGCTTGGAGCATGTGGCAAGACGAACAAGGGGAAAGCCAAATAGGATTCTCACTAAGATCATTGACAGACGATATAGATGTCAGTGCATTAGCAAGTGAACATGGTGGAGGTGGACATAAGGCTGCAGCTGGGTTTGGAGTTACTGGTTTGAATGTCCCGTACTTAGAGCAATAATTATGACTGGTGCAATAGGTCAGCTCAGAGCAATTGAAGCATACTGCGGATGTGGCCATCCTATTATGCTTGGGGCAACAGTTATGACTGGTGAAGTTTGCATAGTAGACCAGTTCAGAGTAATCAAAGCATACAGAGTATGTAATAGGCCTGCTGTGCTGAGCAAGTATGAAAAACGCCTTCAAGAACTGAACGATAAATATTTAAGATGTCCTATAGATCTCGCGACAGTCTCGAGTAGTGACGAAAGTGAGAAAGCAACTAAGTTGCCTATAGGAGCAAAGATAGATACTTACGCTTAGGTGGACCATGAAGCTGTTGAAACATTTACAAGAGAAGTTCCCTGCTGGTGGAGAGTGGAAAGAGGAGACTCTTGTTGCTCACTTCATGGAGCACTTTGGGGTGAATGCTAAGGTAGAGCATGGCCCAGAAGGTGACTACTGGCAATTCAAGTATGGAATGATTGAAGCAAAATGGACCACAATAACGCGAGAATGTAGAGGTTCAATACTGCATGTAGGCGAAGAGTGGCAAGTACTAGCTCGTCCATTCGATAAGTTCTTCAATCGGCATGAAGGGTCGTCTGGTATCTCTACAGAGAAGCAGTTCGCTGCGAGAGCTAAAGACCTCTGCTTTGTTGAGAAAGCAGATGGTACCTGTATCGAGATGTGGTGGGACCCGTTCAAGAAGGCCTGGCGAGCAGCAACACTTGGTGCCATTACGAATACTGCGGTTGTAGAATATGGTGGGCAAGATACTTTCGACAGCTTGTTCTGGGAGACACTTCCCGAGAAGATGCTCGATCAATGTTCGCATGGGACGACATACTTGTTTGAGCTATGTTGCAAACAGAATCGGATACTCACTCGCTATAAGAAGAATTGCATATTCCTGATCGGTGCAAGACGGATTGAAGATGGAGAACTGCTTGATAGTGAGACCTTAACCTTAATGGCAACTAAGGCTGGGATAGAATTACCAAAGCGTATTAGCCTTAAAAGCCTCGGTATTACAGATTCCGAGCAAGCTATCGATTGGGTTGAAGAGCAGGCAAAGTCTGACCAGTACGGAGAGTATCCAGAAGGCTTTGTTCTTTATGATGATCGTGGTCCAGTTTGTAAGATGAAGAACACAACATATGTAGCATTGTATCATGCGACTGGGATTGGTAGTCCTGCTCATAGTCTCAGTTGTGCAATTGATTCATTCTGGAGAGGTTCTTATGACGACATCAAACACGTACTAGAAGATGACGTCAAAGAACATATTGAGCGAATGGGTCAATGGATACGAGATAAGGCGGCCGAAGCACAAGAGTGCACTTTGAAGCTAGCAGCACTTGATCTGCCAGATGACCGCGCCGGAAAGAGAGCTTATGCTGCGGCAGTTGAAGAGCTAAGAGGGGATAAAAATTTGACAAGCTTTCTATTCACACACAGAGAGCAAATAGCAGATCCTAATATCCATACTGTGTTTGTAGAATGGTTGAAGCACGAGTTTAAGAGGAAGCCGGTTGTGGCCCTCAGATTCTGGAAGTCGATATGAAATCAAAAGAACTAGCGAATCTTGGCGTCCCTAAGGGTGGACCAATGAAGGCAGCTCATGCCTGCACTGCGAACGCAGGCAAGAAGATGGACAAAGAGACAATGCGTCTGTTTGTTAAGAACGTTGTAGCTGCCCCTGCCGCCTACGTTAAGGATGAAGTGTTTGGCCTTTTGGCAGAAGCTTTAATCACACACGAGCCGGACTATAAGCCACGAGAGGTTCCAGCACCATGGAAGCAATGGGGGACGGATCTAGAAGAGCAAGCGGTCAACCAAATGAAGAATGCTTGCGACCTACCTGTTTCTGTGATAGGTGCTTTGATGCCAGATGCTCATCTTGGCTATGGGCTACCAATCGGTGGGGTACTTGCAACTAAGAATGCAGTGATCCCATATGCAGTTGGCGTTGATATAGCTTGTCGAATGAAAATGACTGTACTTGATATGACTACTGAGCATCTGCGAGAGGGACATCAAGAACGTCTAACCAAGATAATCGAGAACGAAACACGATTTGGGATGAATGCAAGGTTCACAGAAGTGAGGCGCGATCATTCTGTTATGGATGATAAGGACTGGTATGCTCTAGGAATAACAAGACATCTAAAGGATAAGGCTTGGGAGCAACTTGGTTCGAGCGGCGGCGGTAATCACTTTGTTGAATTTGGAGTCCTCACGGTAGAAGAAAAAGAGGAAGGACTCGACCTTGAGCCTGGTGAGTATGTTGCGCTTCTAAGCCATAGCGGAAGTAGAGGTACAGGTGCTAAGATTGCTAGCCACTATAGTAAGGTTGCAAGAGAGAAGCATCCAGAGCTACCAAAAGAGCTACAGTACTTAGCTTGGCTTGACCTTGATGAGGCTGACGGGCAAGAGTACTGGCTTGCAATGGAGCTGATGGGCAAGTACTCTGCAGCAAATCACGATTGCATTCATCACCACATAGCAAAAGCTTTGAAGGTAAAGGTACTTGCAGACATTGAGAACCATCATAACTTTGCTTGGGAGCAGGAGCATGAGGGTGAAAAGGTAATCGTTCATCGTAAGGGTGCAACTCCAGCAGGAGAAGGTGTGCTAGGTGTTATCCCTGGCACAATGATGGACCACGCCTACATTGTTAGAGGTAAAGGGAATGCTAGATCATTGCATTCCGCTTCACATGGAGCAGGACGAAGAATGTCTCGGACGGAAGCTAAGAAGCGCTTTGTGTGGTCGGAAGTGAACAAGCTCCTAAAGAGAAGAGGCGTCACTTTGATTTCAGCAGGAATTGATGAGTCGCCAAGAGCATACAAAGACATAGATGAGGTAATGAGTGCCCAGTCCGATCTCGTTGAGCCAATTGCACGATTCCAGCCAAAGCTGGTTAAGATGGCTCCAGAGGATGCGCGAGCACGAAAGTAAATAATTATGGGTGGTAACTTATTCAAAGGGGAGTCTGTCAGGATCTCCACTAGCGATGTGCTCAAAGTAGCTGAGTATATCAAAGAGATTGTGCCGTTTTCGCTCTGCACTTTAGTTGGTGGGGTAACTGCCGACATCGTTAACAAAGAAGAGCATGGCGATGTAGACTTTGTAGTGCTGGCACCAGAGGAGTTCGATCCATCAAAGATTCTAGAGCATCCGGACGTAGAAAGATTTGTATCGAACGGTTACGTACAATCATACCTGATTAATATACCAGAGATTGGCAAGTGCCATATTGACTTGCTGTGGACAACTAGTCAAGAGGACTATGACCTGAAGCTGCAGTACCATCAAGGCGGAACTGCTACTGCAAGGTTTGTTGGGCAGCTTGCTCGCTCTCTTGGCTATAAGTGGACAAGCAATGGGTTCTTCAGACATGTACAGGATGCTAGAGGCAACTATCATTACTTCCTTATGACGAAAGATTTGATCACAGGAATGAGGATTCTTGGTCTTAATGTTACAAGATACCAGGAGGGTCTAGCGCTTGAGTCGCCAAAGCACTTTATTGAGTGGATAACAAACTCTCGGCGATTCTATCCAAGTAAATGGATCGCAGCGCATCATCATTCGCACAGGAAGTCTCTGAAACAAAAGGACGATTGGATCAAAGAAATACATGAAGCGATTGACAACTATGAGGTTGATGAAGATCTCGAAGACTTTCGTGAATACTGGGACAATTTTGCAGGAGTAGGTATTCAGGAGCGATTGGATCAGTTCATGGAAGAAGTGAACAAGATCGTCAAGCCAGTGTTTAATGGCGAAAAAGTTTTAGCGCTCGGGATAAAGCCAGGGCCAATTGTTGGTAAGATACTAAGCAGCTTGACTGAACAATTCCCAGATGGGACCGATGACGAAACATTCAGAGCACATGCCCTACAAATTCTAGAGCAAGAGGAGAAAGAGAATGAGCAAAACCATTAAGCCAGACGTTGTGCCCTTTCGACAAATCGCAGGGATCACAGTATCTGGACTACTAGTAAAGGTGAAAGAGGAAGGTCAGGCTGTGCTGAATCTCCCATCTACAGTCAGAGCTGGTATTGCTGCAGAAATGATTGATAAGATACCAGGCCTGCAAGCAACAATAGAAGGAACAACAAAAGTGATTGCAACACTGGAGAAGAAAGTTTAGACATGTCGAATGTATTATTATGGCTCCGTAGGTATTGGTTGAGTGTCGCTGCAATTGCGGTCTTCATTTTTATCTTGCGAATGTCGAATGAGGAGCATCCACTCCATGCGGTATGGAAGAGTCCCAATACTGTTGAGATTGAAGGTAAGCTTTACCATGTAAAGCTTATTAATGACAAGTAGAAGATAATGGAAGACTTCTTTATTGCAGACCCACATCTGGGTCACAAGAACATTATAAGATTCTGCAATCGGCCCTTCTCAACGATTGAAGAGCACGACGATACAATCATCAATAACATTAATACAGTCGTTGGCGACAACAGACTGTACGTTATCGGCGACTTCTCTTATCGTGGTGGCCATGTAGAGAAGTACTTGGAGAGGATAGAGGCCCAGGAAGTACATCTAATAGTAGGTAATCACGATCAGATGGCACTGAAAGCCAAGGAACTCTTCACCTCTGTTTGCGGGCTTCGTGGGATCTGGATATCAGATCCAGATGCCTATAAAGGCCGCCGGTTTTGTCACATGTGCCATTGGCCAATGCTTAGTTGGAACTACTCACATTATGGAGAGTCCTGTCAGCTACATGGGCACCATCATGGGATATGGCAAGACCACTGGCCAGTGCTTGCAGATAGACTGCAAATAGATGTTGGCGTCGACTCACATGGGTTTATGCCATGGAGCAGTCCGGAGATTCTTGAAGAGTGCAAGACACGAACCCCACCGCCACCTCCGACACCACGTTGACACTTCTCAGGTGACTCACTTGCATTTTCGAACATCTTTTCCATGTACAGAACCATGGAGGATCAAATGAAAGAACTGGAACCAATTAGAACATTATCGAGGCATGTGCTGGAGAAGCAAGGGACACATCCTCACGCAACAGGACACTTCAGTTGGATCCTATCAGGGATAGAGTTATCAACTAGGATAATTTCTGCTCACATAAAGCGAGCAGGGCTTATCGACCTCTATGGTGATGTTGGGACTGAGAACATCCATGGTGAGGTACAACAGAAGTTAGATGTGATTGCTAACGAGACAATTATTAGATGTCTTGGGTATCGTGGCAATGTTGGGATCATGGCTTCTGAGGAAGATGATGAACCACGAATCATTCAAGAGCCTGGTGAGAACAGCAAGTACATAGTACTGTTCGATCCTCTTGATGGATCGAGCAACATTGATGTCAACATCTCAGTTGGCACTATCTTTTCTATTTTGGAGCGGACACCATTCACAGATCAGAATGATGTAATGTCTCACATACTACAACCAGGCTATAAACAGATCGCAGCAGGATATGTGATCTATGGGAGCAGTACAGTATTGACATACACTACAGGGCAGGGTGTGCACATGTTCACTCTCGATCCGTCAATAGGTGCCTACATCTTAGTGAAAGAAAATATTAAGATGCCAGAGCAGGGTTCGATCTATAGTATCAACCAAGCATATGCACATAAGTTTCCAGCGAACATCAGAGAGTTTTTACACTGGATGCAAACAAACGACACAGATAATCGGACACTTAGATATGTTGGCTCATTAGTTGCAGACTTTCATAGGACACTTATACGTGGAGGCATCTTCCTCTATCCATCAACCGACGACGCACCAGAAGGTAAGTTACGATTAATGTATGAAGCAAATCCAATCGCGTTTATAGCTGAGCAGGCAGGAGGGCTTGCGACAGACGGACGAAACAGAATACTTGATAAGCAGCCGACGAGCTTGCATCAACGAACACCATTTATCGTTGGTAGTAGAAATGAAGTAGAGAAGCTTCTTTCCTTCTGGAAATACTAGAACTTCTATTCACAGCGACCAGCATTCCTTGCTTAATGGTTAACTAGGCCGAACAGGCATAGGTTAAAAACTTTTAACAAACTGTAAAATATAGTCGTGGTAAAACTGGAGGATTTCATTTAGTTAGGAGCTGGTGCTATGGCTAAGAAGAAACCTATAAACAACATTCGATTCCTACGGCTTTACTTCGGTATGCCTCAATGGGAGCTCGCTGAACGAGTAGGAATCGCTCAGAACCATGTATCTAAGTTGGAGCTAGGAAAGCTCGTACCAACCTCTAAGACGCTGAAGAAGTTCTCCACTTACTTCTCGCGGAGACTTCGTATAAAGGTGAACCCGGACATCCTGATGGACGCGACCGTTCACGATCGTGTCGTCGCGACATTGACGTCTAATCGAATAGGAGCTCGTAACACTACCGCTAAACGAAAGCGTGCAGCGAAAAAGAAGTGAGAGGAAAAATCATGGTCAGTATCTCCGTGGGGGTAGATGTTGACTAGCAACAGTGGCCTACTCCTTTTGGGATGGGCCACTGTTGCAGATCTTAAATTAACCTACTGAAGGGAGCAACAATGGCGAGCCAAGCGGCTAAGAAATCGAAATTTCCATCGAAGGAGCAGCTTGGAAAGCTTTACAGTAAAGAGGAAGCAGTTGTATTAGGAGATCAAGTTCGAGCGAATAAGACGACAGCAAAAGAGGCAGGGAAGCTCTTACTGAAGAAAGTCGTACCGCGCCCCAGTGGAATAAAGCGGCACGACTTTGTCTTTAGCAACTTAATGGTCTTCTACGCAATTGAGCCTTGGTGCACAAAAAGTCAAGAGAAGGGACAGAGGATCAGTATGGGGAGGAGAGGTATCCCCACCTCAAAAGAGGGCGAGCTTGCAGACGAAGAGCAAGGAGATGTTGACCCTATTGGGGCTTTTTGGCAAACAGTTATCGACTTCAGAGTTTCTAACGAAGAGCAATACAACAACATATCTGAAGGAATGTTGTTGATGGCGGCTGTGTTAGATGAGAAGTTAGTAATACAACCAAAGCTGGAACCACAACTTCGCAAAGTTCTGCAAGTTCGCCAACAGAAGTATAAGATCCTGCTGATAGGACCCACTAGCCGGCAGACTGCGCATATCCAGGCGAAAGTCGGTAGAGAGTTTGATATCGATTACTTCAATAAGAGCCAAAGAAGGCTCTCGCCGCACGACAAAGGACGATTACAGAGTGCAGATGTGATTATTGTTTGGCCAATGTACACAGGACATTTACAGACAGATGCGGTGAAGCCTTATCGATCAAAGGAAATAAAATGCGGGCGACCCGGCATCACAGGAACAGTAGACGCAATACATTCATGGCTAAGAGCTTATAAGTTGCAGGTGGGTAGTAATGGAAACGGTACTGCAAAGCCTCAGGCCACTTCTGTATAGGGTTTGAGAAGCACACCAGACTCATTCGCAGAAACTACAATAAAACTTTCACATCGCTGGGTAGCACAATACGTCTTCAGATGCGGAGGCAGACACAGCCATGACAGTGATCAAACCAATCCCAAACAAAAGACAGAACAAAAGAACGAAAAGGGTGAGCACAGAGAAAAAGCGAGCTCCAAATAGAATCGTTCGAAATAGAAAGCCTCCACTTATCCATCGAGCAACAGCTAGCTTCCTGCTTGAGCGATACATGGACTCAAGTATACACTATGATCTGGAGGATCTCCCAACATCTCAGGCTGACCAGATTCTCGAAGATTTGGATAGGCTTGCAACTAAAACTGGTGCTACTGTATTGCGCGAAAAGGTTGCGAAGTTTAAAGAAGAGGTACTAGACGAACGAAAGGTAACCGCCGCACTGTTCGAAGAAGAGGTTCAGGAAGAGTCTCAGGAAGAGATCCAAGATATGAATGAAGACGAACCTAGTTTCAATACAATAGATCATGACGATGCAGACCTCGGACTTACAACGAGTGAAGAATTGTTTCTTGATACTACGCCGACTGGTGAAGATCCTTTTGCGTCAAGGACAATAATTGGCGGATACTGGACGTGTAAAATTTGTGGTGAGGTTGATAACTTTGGTGACGATCAAGCTTGTGTAGGTTGCTGTACAGCACGAGACTATGATCCGTTCGCTTTAAGTGGGGGTATGAGTGATGAAGATGCTCGAAGCGCAGGCATGGGCGGGGAAGATCCATTTACCACAAGCGAGCCAGAAAAGAAAGTAGAGAAGAGGCCACGGAAAGGAATCGTTCAATTCTCAGTGCAAAGAGCCCTAGTTGGAAAGACACGCAATGGCGCGCAAGCAGCAACCGTTCAAATTTAGAGAAGACTATGCAGTTCGTGTGAGTCATAAAATGTGGCTCGCACTGCATGGTAGAGATGCTGCAGGTTATTGGACCTTAGCACTAGTCCGTCAGCCGCCAGGCGAAGAGCCAGAAATTATAGCAAAGTCGTTTACAGATATAGAAGAGCAGCCGGACTTAGGTGTTGTGCGTAGATTTTGCAATCATATGAAATCAAACCGCAGTAGTCTCGGCGATGCCATTAAAGATAACTGGGGTGAGCTATACAGACTAACAATACAAATGAGACAGAAGTTTAACTACATAGACAAATACGAAACGTGTGTTGGACATAATGAAAAAAGAATAGAGAAGGTGGCGCAATCTTTGAAAGAAGCAGGCCTTGCGATACCTAAGGTCCTGTTGCACCTTGTCGATGCAGAAGATTGGGCTCGGGACTTGACTACAGAAGAGCAAGAACAACTAAAGCTTGTTGAAGATCTGGTGAAGTGAGGAGGCATTAGTGGGACTTGTCAATCGAGAAGTGCAGTCACGCCAACGCTATACAAAAGAAGAACTTGAGCTTGTTGTTAATGCAAGCAATGAGGATCTAAGTTTACGTGCAATAGTTAACCTACTTGCAAGAAGAGGCTTCGAGAGAACAGAACCAAGCGTTGCCTACATCGTTCGTAAGCTTGGAGATAGCAAAGCTCCTACACTGGAAGACTTCCTGCAAGGCAATCATAACGACGATTAAGATCTCAGATGTGTACTTACTAATAAGCTATCACTTTTGATGGATACAGCAAATGCAACTTGATAACGATAAAGACCCAGAGTGGCTAAAGGAATTAGAAGGAAAGCTTAACGACTGTCTTGATCTACACAAGCTAGATAAGATGAGGATGGTTGCTACTTTGACCAGACTAGTCTCGGTCACATTACAAATCATCGAGCAACTTAATGAGCTGGATACCAGAATAACAGCAGATACGTTAGCCGCGTACACTCATGATGGGAAGTATGATGGAGGTGAATTCTCTCTCAAGACACCACTAGGTCACTCGCTAGAGAAGCATAAAGAACTGTTTTCTCTTATCTTCCCAGGCCTGTTAGAGACTACTGGCTTTATCAAAAGACATAATGAAACTTATAAAGTTACCAAGAAGGGCTACGCACTCGTCTTTGCACAGTTGGCTGCTGAGACTGCCGTCAAAGTGATGGTTAAGAAAGAGAAAAGTGGTCCGCCGAGCATTTGGGACAATGATCTAAACAACTTAATGTAACTCTGATGGATGCTTGGTTCGAATCCAAAGGTATCTCCGTCAATGGGAACGGCGTCAGTGGGGGCGCCATCTGTCAGAGTTTATTTACTAAGGAGAAGTTAAGATGGCAAAGAAAACAGAACTGCACGAAGTAATTGCAGTTGAACCTACATTGAAGGAGCGCGTCGCCAAGATCCTACAGGAGACAGCGACAACATTCACAAAGAAGGATGGACACTTTGTTGGGCGCCAGGTAACCTTTGAATCGTCAATTGATGACGACAATAAAGATCTCCAGACGAAGCAGATCGAAAAGCAGGTAGAATCAGACCTTGTAGATAAGCAGCAGGAGATCGTAACTACTGTCACGGACAAGCTAGGTTATACTGGCAAGTTCTTGGTTAAGGCCTGGGATGCTGCATTGCAAATCGCCGTAACAAATGGCAGTGCAAGGGGAGATATTCTGATCGATGGAAACCCGCTTGGGACAGACTTGCCAGCCGTCTTCTTGCTAGAGATGGAAAAGAACCTTCGCAGATTCCGTGAAGTTTGCGATAAGATTCCTACATTAGACCCAGCAAAGAACTTTAAGCTCGATGGAGATAAAGGTCCTCACATTTACCAGGCAAGAGAGCAAGAGAGGGTCCGAACGAAGAAGGCACGTCGCTATCGGATAATGGTCAAATCGGATCAATACCATCCTGCGCAGGTTGATACAGTTGATGAAGACGTTCCTGTTGGTGTAATTAAAACACAGGAGTGGAGCGCAAAGTTCACTCCGGCTGAGAAGTCTGATCTCCTCGGCCGCATCGATCAGCTGCTCGATGCTGTTAAGCAGGGTCGAGTTCGTGCAAACCGGCAAGTAGTTGAGAAGCGCAAAGTTGGTGCTGCAATGATGGAGTTCATACTGAACAATAAAATAAACGTAACAGACGATAAGTAGGAATTAGGCAAGGCTCAAGTTTAGGTTCAGGTTCAAGTTGACGGCACAAGTGTGCCACTCAAGCTTTCGCCTACTAAGCTCAAGCTGAAGAGTCTACTGACACTAGGCGGTGGTGAGCTACAAAAATACGTGTCGTCGTTGGTTCGAATCCGACCACCCCCTCCACTAAAGTTAAAGGGGGCGTAGCTCAGTGGCAGAGCGGCGTAATATAAGTTAAATCCACCAGTCGACCGATGTGCGGAAATGGGACTCGATATCTTTAGCTCAATAGAAGAGCAACTGATTTTTAATCAGTATGTTCCAGGTTCAAATCCTGGAAGATATAACTTGGTGGGGGGAACGCAGGGTAGCGTTCCCTCCACTTTTTAATTCGTTACGCGCCAGAATGCGACAAACTGATTACTAACTTCACAATGTATTAACTGCACAGGTTATAGATTCTAGGTAAAGGGTTCATTCTATGGATCAGACTATGAAGATCAAAGAAGAGCTAAGTGAGATAGCAGATAGAACTAAAAAGCTTCAGAAGAAGCTACGGTTAGCCGAAAAGGATGAGCGCATCGAGCGTCAGCGCAAGTTCAGACCGGTTGCCGAAAAAGCACACGATCTTCTATGTGCTTATAATCATACGGACAAATGCGGTTGGGGGTATGAGACTAATAGAGAAAACCCAGACGCTGCATGGGAGGGCAATGATGAATACGGCCCTCGCCAGTCATGGCTAAAGCGGTGCGAAAAAGTTAGCGAAGAATTCAAGATTAGTCCAGAAGAATTAATGGAGCTTCTAGATGCATTTGAGGAAGCAAAGAAGATTAATCCAAGATTGTTTACGATACTACTTAAGTTACGTCAGTAAAGGATAAGATCATTTTGCCATGTGGCAAGTTTGATTCGCCATCTTAACAAGGAGAGGACAATGGTTACACAAGGTTTGGGTGCAGGTCAGAAGAGGTTAATCGTGTTTGCAGTGCTATCCATGATAGCTATCATCGCTACCTTTGCATGCGTCCGTTGGGTAAAGGTAGAGGGGTATGAGCGAGTTGTCTGGCAGAAGATGTCAGGTGTGTCTGACGAGATCGGTAATGATGGTCTTCACTTCTACTTTGGATTGACGACCACACCACACACGTACGCGATCTCTTCGGAAACGTTCATTGTGGATGACAAAACTGTCAACCCAAAGAACACGTACATGGACGAGAAGGAGCTGGAACAGAATCAGCCGGACGTATCGCCGGTCGAGATTCCAGTCCAGATGGACAAGTTAACTCCTGAGGATCTCGCTGCAGGAAAGACTACTGGGCCAACACCCGTGTTGCTCAGCTGCGTAATGCAGTACCACTTGGATCCAACAAAGCTGGTTGCTTTGCACAGGCAGAAGACCAAAGCCTACAGGACAACATTTATCAAAGACGTGTTGCTTGAGTTGATCATCAGCAAGACAACTATTCTTGATGCTCGTACAGTCTATCAAGGTGCAGGACGTGTAAAGCTTCAGCAAACGATTGAGACTGCTCTGAAAGCAGAAGAACGGTTCAAGAAGTACGGTATCGCTGTTGAGAAGTTTATCATCCGCGAGATTGTGCTTCGCGAAAAGGAGTTCCTGAAGAAGATTAAGGCTGAAGCGCTTGCTGAGCAGACAAGAAAGACTGCTGAGAAAGAACAGATTGCTTTCTTGGCAGAAGCTGGAGCAGCACGTGCGAAGGCATTGTCTGAACAGAACAGGCGACTTGTTGAAGCTGCAACAAAGAAGGGCGAGGAAATCGCAGCTGCTGAGGCACAGAAGCAGAAGATAGTTTTGGCAGCCGAAGCTGATAAAGCGAGAGTAGTTCTTAAAGCTGAAGCACAGAGAGAAACTGACCGCCTAGGAGGTGAAGGTCTCAAGCTACGTAAGATTGCAGAAGCTGAAGGTGTTCTTGCTCTTGGTAAGGCAGAAGCTGAAGCTAAGAAGCTGAAGCTGATCGCGTACGAAGGTGAAGGTGGTCGTAGATTTGCAGAAGTGGAAAAGGCACAAGCACTTGGTGCTGGTATCCAGAAGATCTACTACATACCTTCAGGCATGACAATCAACACGATTGCAAAGGACTTTGCACAAGCAACGACAATCGCGTTGCCCGTTAGTGGAAAACGAAAGTAGTAAGACTTCGGTCTCGGCCCTCCTGAGTTTCCCAAAGATCCCCATTGAGACCCTTCGGCTCCACGAGACCAGCCGAAGGGTCTCTTCCATAGAGAGACACTTATGACACAGATTATTGATCGCGTAACAATAACGGGTGCTGATGATAGTATCGATCCTGCAGACTTAGTTAAGCTGACAGAAGACTTTCCATTTGTTGAATGGGGAATCCTTCTATCGAGTGCTGGTAAGCGCACCCGGTTCCCATCTCCAGCTTGGCTGCGACAGCTCAAGCAAGTAACAGAGGAGCACAAGCTACCATTGTCTGGGCACCTTTGTGGGAGGTATGTTCGTGAAGCATGCCAAGGGGACTGGGAGTTCATAAATCAAGACTTAGGTGACGTGGTTCAGTCTTTCCAGCGTTTCCAATTGAATTTTCATGCGATTGTGCACAGACTCGATGAAGAGAAATTCATTCGCGGTCTGCGAGGGAGAACGCTAAGAAACGTTCAATTCATCTTCCAGCTGGATGATATCAACAATCATATTGTTGATGTTGCAAAAGGTGGTGGAGTCAATGCAGTTCCTCTATTTGATTTGTCTGGTGGTATTGGGGTGCTTCCAGATGTCTGGCCAGAGGCTCGTGAAGGCTACTGTGGCTATGCTGGTGGACTATCTCCTGACAATATAGAAGAGCAGTTGCCTGAGATCGAAAAGGTAGCTGGTGAGGGGCCGGTCTGGATTGATATAGAGACGCATGTAAGATCAGAGAATGATCGACAGTTCGAACTATCCAAAGTGAGGGAGTTCCTTGAGAAGGTTGAGCCTTGGGTGCCTAAGAAAGAAGCTTCTAATTAGGCGCAGGGCCAATGTCAGGAAGTTCAATATCCACAACAGAAACTTTTTCTCGTGGCTCACCATTCCAATAGCCGTCGGGTGTTAGATATGCATCCCTGTGTGTGATGTCGTGCTCACTATCTAGAGGATAGAACTCACCAAAGTGTCCAACTGTACCTACTAAAGCATCTTGAGGAAGCTTCTGCAGTATCTTAATCACATCTGCCACGGTGAAAGAGGCGTCTATCCTAGCTTTGATTTGCGCTTGGACTTTTGCCCAAGCTTCCTTATTCTCCTTCAAGTCTTCGTACATTGTTTATCGCTCCAGACTCTCACTGTTCTGTCGGAACATAGGATCTTCGTGGCGCAACTTACTGATCGCCTGATACACTTTATCAAGATTGCCTAACGCCTTCACCACAGCATGCCCACCTACAAAGTTCCAATCAACTCTTTGCTCTGATAACTCAGCGATCTCCTTAACTTTGCTCTCCATTGCATTCGAAGGGATGGAATGAGCAAGTAACACTACCGTTCCATTCTCAAGGATCTCCTTATCACAAGGAGGTGGTGTTGGACCGTCAGTAGCCATAAGTGTCTCCTGTTAGCTTCCTTAACTATTGAATCGAGATCCTAGCATAGGCCCGGAACCATCAGCATGGGTAGCAGTTCCTGGACGCTCTTGATGAGAGGCGGGAACCTCTCAGCCCATTTCGCCACGCCCCTTACGGGATACGCTGCCTACACTAGAACTTTTGCCTTAGCCTCTCTTCCTTTTCTTTTTCGCCTTCTTCTTTTTCTTCTTCATCTCCACGCCGTGGTAGGCCGCAAGGTCCTTCTCAGTCCAATCGGCACGGTCTTCTTCCTGAAGCCAACGACGGCGATAGCGGACAGAGTTGATCGAACGGCGCTGCTCCCCCTTCGTAAGCTTAGCGGCAATTTCAGCTGCACTCTTCCTCTCGTTGGACATGGTAATGATTACCAGGTCTTCGTCGTAGGAGTAAGAGTTGTTCACAACATGGCGGGTACGAGGTGTTATCAATCCCATCTATGCTCTCCTTTATTGGTTAATAGCATCTGTGACAACCTAACATATCTTAGTTATAAAAAAGTTTTAACCAGTGTAACCGGAGCTAACCAACCTGTTCGAAAGTATACTGATAATCAGTTGCCATTATAGCTAATGGCTAAATGTAAGGGAGAACCAATGGCTAAGAGAAGAATCACGAATCTTAATCGCATCGATCTGGATAAGATAGATCTAGATAGCTACTCCACAGAGCAGTTAGCTGAGTGGATCATTCAGCTGCAGCGTCTAATGGGGCCAGCGGTCAAAGATGAACACAACTACTTGGCAGACCTGTTGGGGAGACAGCGCAACCAATTAATGGCTATGCTGCGCACTCTCTGGGAAAAGAAGAAGCAATACAGGATAGAGAGCACAAAGCAAAGAAGAGAAAAGCGTCAGCGAGAAATACAGAAGGTCATGGAACCTCTTGGACGCCCTCCACGCATTTGTCCTCATTGCCGCGAACCAGATTCAATCATTAATAACAGATGTATCAAG